>Ga0209758_1000238_pt1 | contig 115807 bp, 87 predicted proteins | sample AraplaMF_Col_mMF_FD_184258 | JGI IMG/M metagenome (GOLD analysis project Ga0209758, IMG submission 184258) | Arabidopsis root microbial communities from the University of North Carolina, USA - plate scrape MF_Col_mMF (SPAdes) (version 2) | ecosystem: Host-associated > Plants > Roots >... | reverse complement strand
GACCGGCACGTCGACGATCTCGCCGAGACGGCGGACTTCGTCGCCTTCCTTGATGGCCTGGTCCTGGCCGAAGATCACGGCGCCGACGTTGTCGCGCTCGAGGTTCAGGGCCATGCCCTTCACGCCGGCCTTCGGGAACTCGACCATTTCGCCGGCCTGGACGTTGTCCAGACCGTAGATGCGGGCGATGCCGTCACCGACGGACAGCACCTGGCCGACGTCGGAGACGGCGGCTTCTTCGCCGAAATTGGCGATCTGCGACTTGAGGATGGCCGAAATCTCGGCGGCGCGGATGTCCATGGCTGTCTTGGGCTCTCTGCGATCTATTTTTTGGGCGCGCTTATACGCTTAAGCGCGCTTGAGGGCGAATTTCAGGGAATCGAGCTTCGAACGGAGCGAGGCGTCGAACAGGCGGGAGCCGACACGCACCTTGATGCCGCCCAGGATGGACGGATCGACGCGGGTCGAGATTTCGGGGGTCTTGCCGACGGCCGTGGCGACGGCGGCCGACACGCCCTTCAGCTGGGCGGCGGTCAGGGCCTTGGCGGTGACCACTTCGGCGGTCACGACGCCGCGGTGCTGGGCCGACAGCTCGACGAAGGCGCTGATGGCGCCCAGCAGGTCGCCGGCGCGGCCGTTGCTGGCCACCAGGCCCAGGAACTTGGCGGTCAGCAGCTGGAACTTGGCCTTGGTCGCCACGGCCACCAGGCCCTTGGCTTTGTCCTCGGCCGAGAAGGCGGGGCTCTCGATCAGCCGGCGCAGGTCGGCGCTCTCGGCCGCCATCGCCCGCAGAGCCTTGAGGTCGGCCTCGACCTTGGCCAGCTGGTTGCTCTCGATCGTCAGTTCGAACAGGGACTGCGCATAGCGCTGACCCGCATCCGTCGCCTTGGTTTCGTCCGCCACTTGTTCCGCCCGGTGCGTTGCAATCGCCGCGGACAAGAAGATTAACCCTCATCCCGGCTTAAAGGCTTGAGCGCGCTTGGAAAAAGCGCATGGACGGCCGGCGCTGACGCGCTGCCCTGTCCGAAGCCGCGCGCCTGATAACACGCAGCCTTCGCAGTCGCAACCAAGGCCAATGCGTAAGGAGCGACGGCTTTTCGTAAAACAGGTCCGGCTACGCTTGGGTGACCCTGCGGAACACCGCCGAGGCGGCGGCGACCAGGTTTCCGTCGTCGGTACGGAGCTCGGCCTGGGCGAAGACCAGGCTGCGGGTCGAGCGCTCGACCCAGGCCTTGCCGGCCAAGGGTCCGTCCACGACGGACGCGCCGTAGTCGACGGTCATCGAGGTCGGCTCGGCGTCGGGCCCGGCGATCTCGCGCAGGGCGTCTTCCAGCAGGGCGGCGGTCGAGGTGCTCATGAGGGTCCCATAGTCCCAACCCGGACAAAGAAAAAGGGCGGCGGAACCGGTCCGCCGCCCCATAGGCGAATGCTCGAGGAAACAGCCGGACAGGGCGGGGCCCCAAAAGCGTCCGGGTAGATAGAGAGACGACTTACTTCGAAGCCGTCTGCACGCCGGCCTTGGCCGAGGCGTTGCAGCGGGTCAGGTCGTCGGCGTCCAGCGACTTGGTGTCGCCGCCGAAGGCGGCCACGGGGCCGACTTCCTTGGCGAGCGCCTTGCACGCCACGGCGGTCAGGGCCCGCGAAGGGGCGGCGGTCGAGACGCACTCGGCGCCGTCGCAGACGAAGACCGCGCCGCCGGCGACGACCTTGGTCTTGGCGGCGACCGGGTTTTGCAGGGCGACGGCGATGCGGCCGTCGGCGAAGGCCGAGCCGGCGAACAGGCAGGTCGTCAGGGCGGCGGCAGCCGCCAGGGATTGGAGCTTCATGAGAGAGCCCTCCAGCGTGTACAGGGGAGTGGAGATCGAATGATCGGCGATAAGCTGTACTGGTCGCTCCAACCCGGGGATGTCGGCATCGGTATCCCCACCGATGCTTCGGATCAGAACTAAGCACTGCTTAGATATCAGCGTTCAGAAATTGCGCAAGCGAAAATTATTTCGCATGAGCATTTTTTAATGAAACGGGGCGCCTTTTCCGGAAACGGCCCGGCCGCGCTGAGGAAACGGCGGGGTCCTGGAGAAAACGGCGCGGCGCTCACGCCCTTTCGTAGAGGCTCGCGATGGTCGTCACGGCGTTCTCCGCCTCGGCCCGGTCGGGTCGCTCGACGTCGATCCCGTAGCCCCACATGTCGCTGTCGCCGACATACTGCACCACGATCCCGTCCGGCCGCGGCAGCACCGAGACGTGCTTGTAGTAGACCCCGTAGTGGACCTCGGGCTGGGCGGCCAGCCAGGCGATCTGGCCGCGCACCGGGGTGATGGTCTCGTCCTTCCACAGCGCCCGCGCGCCGTAGCCGGTGCAGTTGACCACCACCGGCTCGCTCAGCCGCGCCAGGTCGGCGGGGGTGTCGAAGGTCATGGCCACGATCCGGCCGCCCTCGGCCAGGAAGTCGTTGGTCAGCATGTGGGCCAGGTCGCTGACGTTGAACTGCATCGAGGTCCCGTGCCGGACCCGCTCGACCGGGAACGGGTGCGACCCGGCCGGCAGGTCCTGGAAGCCGGGCACGATGTCGTGCAGCCGCTCGCCGTACTCGGCGAAATGGACCGACCCGGCGGGGCGGGGTCCGCGCGGACCGTCGGCCCCGCCGCCGAGCAGCGTGTAGCGGTCGCTCCACGACACCGGCTCGCCCGGCAGGCCCAGAAGGGTCTGGTAGGCGGCGTAGGACGCGCGGGCCATCTCCTCCCACAGGGCCGGGAAGCCGGGGGCTGCCTTGTCGGCGTCGGCGACGCGCGAGTCCGGCGACCAGGTGCCGGTGGCGCGGAACGAGCGGGTCTGGGGCGTGCGCTCCTTGGCGTAGATCGTCACCTTGGCGCCGGCCCGCTGCAGCAGCAGGGCCGAGGTCAGGCCCAGGGCGCCGCAGCCGATCACCGCGACCTCCTTGGTCCCGCCCTCCAGGGCCTTGCCGGCGGCGATGGTGCTGGAGCCCCACGACAGCGACCAGCCGCTGCCGCCGTGGCCGTAGTTGTGCACCACCCGCTTTCCGGCGACCTGCTCGACGTCGAGGCGGGGTCCGGCGGCTCGGAACGGGCGCAGGCAGACGGTGATCTTGGTGATGCGGTCGACGCTCATCCGCAGCGGGGCCAGCGGCGGCACGACGAAGGCGGGGCGGGACGGGGCGATCAGGCCGCTCGCGGTTCCGCCCTGGGTCACGCAGCCGGCCAGGCTGGTCGCGCCCAGCCCGCCCAGTCCCGCCAGCACGGCCCGCCGGCTGCTCGTCGTGATCATGGACGCCTCCCCATACTGACCGCGCCGACCCTAACCAGGGCCCAAGGCTCCCGCCAAGCGCGTTCCCCCACGTCACGGTTGTCGTCCGCCCGAAGGGGGGCGCATGCTGCTTTTCAAGGCTCACAGAAGCTTCGAGGAGACGCGGTCATGGACTTCAATCCGCCGGCGGAACTGACGGCCTATCTGGCGACTCTGGACGCGTTCATCGCCGACACCATCGCGCCCCTGCAGGCCGAGCACGACAACGAGCGCTTCTTCGACCACCGCCGCGAATGGGCCCGCACCGACTGGGACGGCGGCGGCCTGCCCCGGCGCGAGTGGGAAGAGCTGCTGGCCAAGGCCCGGGGCCTGGCCGACGCCGCCGGCCACTACCGCTTCGCCCTGCCCAAGACGTACGGCGGCCAGGACGGCTCGAACCTCTGGATGGCGGTGATCCGCGAGCACCTGGCGGCCAAGGGCCTGGGCCTGTTCAACGACCTGCAGAACGAGCACTCGATCGTCGGCAACAATCCGTTCGTGCTGATGATCCGCGACTTCGGCCGGCCCGACCAGCAGCACCTGATCCCCGACATGCTGGACCGCCACGCCTTCCGCCCGACCTTCGGCCTGACCGAGCCGAACCACGGCTCGGACGCCACCTTCATGGAGACCCGCGCCGTCCGCGAGGAGCGCCACGGCCAACCAGGATGGCGGATCGACGGCGAGAAGATGTGGACCACCGGCATGCACGTGGCCACCCACTGCGCCCTGTTCGCCCGCACCGGCGGCGAGGATGGCGACGCCCGGGGGATCACCTGCTTCCTCGTGCCGGCCCATGCGCCGGGCGTGAAGATCGAGGAGTACCTCTGGACCTTCAACATGCCCACCGACCACCCGCGGGTCAGCTTCACCAACGTCTGGGTCCCGGACGAGGCGATGTTCGGTCCCGAGGGCGGCGGCCTGGCCCTGGCCCAGCACTTCGTGCACGAAAACCGCATCCGTCAGGCGGCCTCCAGCCTGGGGGCGGCGGTCTTCTGCATAGAAGAGAGCGTCAAATACGCGCGCACGCGCAAGCCGTTCGGCAAGGCCCTGGCCGAGAACCAGGCCATCCAGTTCCCGCTGGTCGAGCTGGCCACCCAGGCCGAGATGCTGCGCCTGCTGATCCGCAAGACCGCCTGGGAGATGGACCAAATGACCAAGCCGGAGGTCGAGAAGCGGCTCTCCGACAAGGTCTCGATGTGCAACTACTGGGCTAACCGCCTGTGCTGCGAGGCCGCCGACCGGGCGATGCAGGTGCACGGGGGCCTGGGCTATTCGCGCCACAAGCCGTTCGAGCACATCTACCGCCACCACCGCCGCTACCGGATCACCGAGGGCAGCGAGGAGATCCAGATGCGCAAGGTCGCCGCCTGGCTGTTCGGCTACATCGGCCCGCGCAAGGCGGCGTTCGCGGCCGAGGGGGTGTAGGTCTTATCCCGCCACCGGCTCGGGCTTCGGAAAGACCCATCGCCCCTCCCGCACTTCCGCGCGCGGCCGATAGAGGCGCACGAGGTAGTTCCAGCCGGGGGGAACCGAGAGGCAGTTGGGGCCACCGCCCTCGCATCCCCCGAACCGCACCGTGATGGAGCCGTCGGCGTCCTTGTCGGCGGTGATGCTGTTGATGGTGTAGCTGTCGCGGCTGTTGGGCTCGAAATAGCCGGCCGCATTATAGATGCTGATCGACCAGAAGCCGTCGACCGGCACGTCCTTGACCGTCAGCCGATGGACGATCCGGCCGTCGTTGGCCTCCGGTTGACCGCCGATGTACATCGCCTCGGAGTCCGGATTGCCGCCCCAGCCCGCGGCGGCGCCGACCAGGCGGCGAAACGGATCCACCTCCGTCCGCGAACCGAACGCGTGCTCGAAGTTCGAGAGCCCCGAGCCCAGCACCTTCAGGGCGTCGCGAACCTGGGTCAGGCTGGCCTGGTCCCAATCGGGAAAATCGGCGGCTCCGACCCCGGCCTGGGTGAAGGTCACCGCGTCCTGCAGCCGATGAACCGCCTTCACGTCGGCGTCGTCGGTCGGATCGACCAACGTCCGCACCAGCGCGGCGACATATCGCGTGCCGATGTCGGCCTTGGTCAGGACCCTGCGGGCCGGCGCGTGCTCGACGCCGTGCGTATAATGATCCTCGTCGATGATCTGCAGCGCCATGTACCGCGCGCCGGCGTCGGGCAAGGTGATCGTCACGTCGCCGGCGTCCAGGTCGAAGAGTCCCTGACTGTACAGCGTGTCGCGATTGAGCCGGACGACATCCTGCTTGTCGATCGCGGCCGGCTCCCTGACGTGGAAGAATTTCCCGAGCGCTCCGTTCCTGACGAAGCCGAGCATGTAGTTGTCGGTTTCGGCGCGGACGAAATTGTCGGCGTTTACAATCACGGACATGACGCGCCCTTCCTGTGGACCCGACACAGGATCAAGGGCGACGGCGACCGCCCGCAATCGGGGAGACCCCGGAGCCAGGGCGTGGAAACCCGTGGGGCCGCGCCTTCGACCGTCCCTACGCGCTTGACGTTTCCATGATGACAAGCGCGCGCATTGCGTGAAAATACAAGCTCAGGTCGTTATCGCGTTTGCATCGGCGGGACGCGCGTCGTTAGTGTGCCTGGAACGCCGCCATACTTGGATCCAACCCGGTTCGAAGGGACTTCCATGCGCATGCTCAGAACCCTCACCCGTCTCGCCCCTGTTCTAGCCGCCACGATCCTGCTGGCGGGCTGCGGGATCAACACCATCCCCACCCAGGACGAGGCGACCAAGACCGCCTGGGCCGAGGTGCAGAACCAGTATCAGCGCCGCTCCGACCTGATCCCCAACCTGGTGGCGACGGTGAAGGGCTACGCGGCCCAGGAGAAGGGCGTGCTGGTCGAGGTCACCCAGGCGCGCGCCAGCGCCACCCAGGTCAAGGTCGACGCCTCGACCATCACCGACCCGGCCCAGTTCGAGCAGTACGCCGCCGCCCAGGACAAGCTGTCGGGCGTGCTGGGCCGGCTGATGATGATCCAGGAAAGCTATCCGGAGCTGAAGTCCAACCAGAACTTCCTGGCCCTGCAGAGCCAGCTGGAGGGCACCGAGAACCGCATCTCGATCGCCCGGCGCGACTACAACAACACCGCCCAGGTCTACAACACCACGCTGCGGACCTTCCCCAGCATCATCTGGGCCAAGACCCTGTACGGCAGCCAGAAGCCGGCCCAGCTGTTCCAGGCCACGGCCAACGCCCAGTCGGCGCCCAGCATCGACTTCAGCGCCCCGCCGGCCCCGGCGGCCAGCACCCAGCCCGGCCCGGGGAACTAGGTGATCGCGCCGGGCGCATCTCTCCTCCCCCGTGAAACGGGGGAGGTGGCCGCGCAGCGGTCGGAGGGGGCGTCCCGCCGCCGCCGCGACGCGCCCGCTCGACGCGCCCTCCGTCACGATGCGTATCCGCATCGCGCCACCTCCCCCGCCGCGCGGGTGAGGAGCTATGTGCTCGCCTTCTTCCTGACGCTCTTCCTCTTCGCCCTCCCCGCTCTTCCCACGTCCGCCCTGGCCGCCGCCCCGAGCTTCCCGCCCCTGACCGGGCGCGTCGTCGACGGCGCGAACATCCTGTCGCCGCAGGTCGAGGCCGAGCTGACGACCAAGCTGGAGAACCTGGAGAAGACCAGCGGCCGCCAGCTGGTGGTGGCCACCGTGCCCAGACTGCAGGGCTACGAGATCGAGGACTACGGCTACCAGCTGGGCCGCGCCTGGGGCATCGGCGAGAAGGGGACCAACACCGGCGCCCTGCTGATCGTCGCCCCGGCCGAGCGCAAGGTGCGGATCGAGGTCGGCTACGGCCTGGAGCCGATCCTGACCGACGCCCTGTCCAGCGTCATCATCCAGACGGCCATCCTGCCCAAGTTCAAGGCCGGCGACCTGGAGGGCGGGGTCACGGCCGGGACCGACGCGATCATCCAGCAGCTGGGCCTGCCCGACGAGGAAGCCAGGGCCAAGGCCGAGCAGGCGTTCAAGGTCTCGCAACAGGCCGAGCGCAACACCGGGCCCTCGCCGATCCTGGTCCTGATCGTGCTGTTCATCGTCATCGTGATCCTGAGCAACATGTTCAGCCGGCGCGGCCGGCGCGGCGGGCTGGGCTCGGCCCTGCCCTGGATCATCCTGAACGGCATGCTGAGCGGCGGCCGGGGCGGCGGCGGCGGTTTCTCCGGCGGCGGCGGTGGCGGCGGAGGCTTCTCCGGCGGCGGCGGCTCGTTCGGCGGCGGCGGATCTTCGGGGAGCTGGTGATGCACACGCTTTCGCAGACCGACCAGGAGCGCATCGCCAAGGCCGTGGCCGAGGCCGAGAAGACCACCGCCGGCGAGATCTATTGCGTGCTGGCCCCCGAGGTCGGCGACGACCGCGCGGTGCCGCTGATCTGGGCGGCCAGCGCGGCCCTGCTGCTGCCGGCCCTGGCCCTGCTGGCGGGCTTCCGCCCCGAGATGCTGAGCCGGCTGTTCGGCGGCTGGAGCGTCGGCCACGAGGCCGCCCACGACGTGGCCATCCTCTCGGCCCTGCTGACCTATGTCGGCCTGCAGGCGGCGATCTTCGCGGTCACGGCCGCCCTGGTCTCGATCCCCGCCGTGCGCCGGGGCCTGATCCCCGGGCCGGTCAAGACGGCGCGGGTCCGCCACGCGGCCATGGACTATTTCCTGGCCAAGGACCTGCACCTGACCCGCGAGCGGACCGGGGTGCTGATCTTCGCGGCCCTGGCCGAGCACCGCGTCGAGGTGATCGCCGACGCCGGCATCCACGCCGCCGCGCCCGCGGCGGTGTGGGACGCGGTGGTGGCCGACCTGGTCGCCGGCCTCAAGCGCGGAGCCGTGGCCGACGGCTTCGTGGCCGCCATCGCCCGCACCGGCGCGATCCTGGCCGCCCACGTCCCGCCGCGCCCGGGCGACGTCAACGAGCTGCCCGACGGTCTGACGGTGCTGCCACGATAGGACCGCCGCGCGGGCTACATCCGCCGCCGTCGCGCGTTCTGGGCGTGACGACCAGGAGGATCCGATGAGCGACCAGGACGACTTCACCGCCTTCCTCGACCGGCGCCGGGCCGTGGCCCAGGCCTATGTCAACGGCGACGCCGGGCCGCTGGGCGAGATCGCCGCCCAGGCCAATCCGGCCAGCTTCTTCCCGCCGGGCGGCGGGCGCGAGCAGGGGGCTGGCCACGTGACCGCCGTCAACGCCCGCGGCGCGCGCAGCATGGCGCCCGGCGGCGAGACGACCCTGGAGATCCTGCACAGCCAGGCCAGCGGCGAGCTGGCCTATTGGACCGGCCTGCAGCACGCCAGCGTGCTGTTCGCCGGCAAGGACCAGCCGGTGGAGATGCACCTGCGGGTGACCGAAATCTTCCGCCGCGAGGACGGCGACTGGAAGATGATCCACCGCCACGCCGACCTGCTGGCCGAACCGCAGCCGAAATAGGACCGGGGACGCGCCCCCCAACCGGGGACGCGCCCTTGCGGCGTGTCCCCAAGTCCTGGCTCCGTGGATGCTGATGGGGACACGCCCAAGGGCATGTCCCCGGCCCCACCTAGAACGACTTGCGGATCGTCAGGCCCGCCGTGCGCGGCTGGCCGATCGTGTAGCCCAGCCGCGCCCGCCCGCCGCGTTCGCGGTCGAACGACAGCAGGGCGTTCTCGTCGTTGACGTTGTTGACGTAGACGATGACGTCCAGGCCGTTGTCCATCTGCACGCCGGCGCTGAGGTTGATGATGTCGTAGCTGGGCAGCTTCAGGTTCAGGGTCGTGGCGTCGTCGCCCGAGGCCCCGCCGAACGGCAGGCCCGAGACGAAGTCGCGCGGGTTGTCCTCCTGGTCGCTGGGCTGGGTGTAGCGGCTGCCCACGTGCTGGAACGAGGCGGTGACGTAGCCGTCCATGGTCTCGGTCAGGCTGCGGGTATAGGTGGCGTTGATCGAGATCTGGAACTTCGGCACCGACGGCAGGCGGTTGCCGTCGCGGATGCCGCCGATCACCGCGCCCGTGCCGTCCGTGACCGTGGAGTCGAACTCGGCCTCCACCAGGCTGCCCGAGACACCCAGGTCGAAGCCGCTGGCCAGGCGGGCCGTCAGCTCGCCCTCGACCCCCATGGTGTGGGCCTTGGGCACGTTGAACACCACGCGCGACGAGCACGAGCCGGCGTCCAGGGTCGTCTGCAGGTTCTTGATGTCGGTGTAGAACACCGCGCCGTTGAAGCTGACGCGGCCCATCCGCGACTTCATCCCGCCTTCGTAGTTCCACAGGGTCTCGTCGTCATAGCTCTGGTAGCCGCCGAAGATGGCCTCGTCCTGCGGCGAGCAGAGCGGCAGGTTCAGCGGGTCGTTGACCCCGCCCAGCCGGAAGCCCTTGGACGCCTGGGCGTTGAAGGTCAGGTCCGCGTCGGCCTTGTAGCTGAGCAGCAGGCGCGGGGTGAAACCGTCGGACGAGGTCTTGTCGGTCTGGTCGTCGCCGTTGGCGAACAGGCCGCCCGAGGTGAAGCGGCGCTCCTCGTTGAAGTCGTAGTAGCGGCCGCCGGCCGTCACGGTCAGCCTGCCGTATTCGTAGCTGGCCTCGCCGAACACCGCCTTCTGCTTGATGTCGTAGGGCAGCGAGGCGTTGTAGGGCGAGTTGGCCGGGAAGCCGTTGGCCACGGCGGCCGAGGTGCCCGCGCCCAGGGTGGCGTCGGTATAGGCGTCGTAGCCCGGCGTCGGCAGGCGCTGGTTATAGACCCGGTCGACCTTCGAATAGAACGCCCCGACCAGCCACTGCAGCGGGCTGTCGCTGTGCGAGCTGAGCCGCACCTCCTGGGTGAACTGCTCCAGGTCGGTGGTGTCGACCAGCTTGGACGGCAGGGTGACCGCCGCGTCGGGGAAGCCCAGGTCCACCGAGACGCTGCCGGTCAGGGCGCTGGCGTCGCGGTTCACGTCGATCTTGCGGTCGATGTAGCTGGTGACCGAGGTCAGCTCGACGGTGTCGAAGCCGAAGGTGGCGGTCAGGTCGCCCAGGAAGGTCTTGTCGCCGAAGCTCTCGTCCAGCAGCAGGTACTGCTCGCGCTCGCCCATCGTGATGGCCGGGCGGGTGGTGGTGAACGGGTTGGCGAACAGGTTGAACGCCTCCTGGCGGTTGAAGCCGCCGGCCTTGATCTCCTGATAGACCAGGCGCGGGGTGATGCTGATGGTCTCGGTCGGCTGCAGCAGCAGCGAGACCCGGCCGCCGCGACGGGAACCGTCGTTGACGTTCTTCTTCTTCGTCCCGCCCTCTCCCAGGGCGTCGACGAAGCCGGCGTATTCGGTGTCGTAGCCGACCACCCGCAGGGCGGCCTTGTCCGACAGGGGCAGGTTGACCACGCCCTTCAGGTAGCCGCCGACGTCGCCGCCCTGCAGCACGTTGAAATTGGCCTCCACCGTGCCGGCATAGGCGCCCAGCTTGGGCTGGTTGGTGATGTAGCGGATGGTGCCGCCGACCGAACCCGAGCCGAACAGCGTGCCCTGCGGCCCGCGCAGGGTCTCCACCCGGTTCAGGTCGAACAGGTCGACGTCGGGCGTGAACAGCGACAGCGAGATCACCGACTCGTCGAGATAGACCCCGACCTGTTCCTTCACCCCCGGCTGGTCGCGGACCACCTGGCCGGCCGAGACGCCGCGCACGGCCACCTGGCTCTGGCCCGGCCCCAGGTTCTGGATCGTCAGGCCGGCCACGTTGCGCGACAGGTCCTCCAGCGTCACCGCGCCGCTCTTCTGGATGTCGGCCTCGGTCTGGGCGTTGATCGAGAAGGGCACGTCCAGGATCGTCGCGTCGCGCTTGGTGGCGGTGACGACCAGCTCCTCGACGGTGTTGTTGGTGTTGGACTGCTGGGCCAGGGCGGCCACGGGCGCGGCGATCGACGCCGCCGCCAGCGCGGACGCGGCCAGCCATGCCTGCCGCCGGTGCTTTACAGAACGCATGAATTCCTCCCGCTTTCGGTTTTCAGCGGCCATTTAAAATTATAATTTTCGGCCACAACCTAAGCGTTCTTGCTCGAATCATTGAAAGTCAACGCCAAACCAGACCATTGCCGAGGCGCAATGATCTTTCCCCGTGCGCGTGGATTACGGGCAACAATGTCCAATGAGTTCTTGGCGAGCGGGATCACGCTACAGTCAAGCTCGGAGCCTTTTCCTGCCAAGCGTTACCGCTATCGGCGCGTCGCCCGCTTTACGTTCGCGTGACCTTTCGCCGGCGGAAATCCCGGTCTAGGGTGGCCGCCAATTCAAACTAACGTTTAAAGGGGAGTGCGCCCAATGCGCGAAGCGGTCATCGTCTCTTACGCCCGGACGGGCCTAGCCAAGTCCAACCGCGGCGGGTTCAACAACACCCACGGCGCGGCCATGGCCGGCCACGCCATCCAGCACGCCGTGTCGCGCGCCGGCCTGGAAGGCCCGGAAGTGGAGGACGTGGTCCTGGGCTGCGGCGGTCCCGAAGGCGCCACCGGCATGAACGTCGCCCGCAACGCGGCCATCTGGGCCGGCCTGCCGGTCACCACCTCGGGCCAGACCGTCAACCGCTTCTGCTCCTCGGGCCTGCAGGCCATCGCCACCGCCGCCAACTACGTGCGCAACGACGGCGCCCCGGTCGCCATCGGCGGCGGGGTGGAGTCGATCTCGCTGGTCCAGGGCGGCGGCCACATGAACCGCTTCCACATCACCGAAGACAAGCTGATGAAGGAAAAGCCGGCCCTGTGGATGGCGATGATCGACACCGCCGACATCGTGGCCAAGCGCTACAACATCAGCCGCGAATACCAGGACGAATATTCGCTGCGCAGCCAGCAGCGCATCGCCGCCGCCCAGGCCGCCGGCCTGTTCGACAACGAGATCGTCCCGATGGCCACCAAGATGAAGGTGGTCAACAAGGAGACCAAGGAAGAGAGCCTGGTCGACTACGTGGTCACCAAGGACGAGTGCAATCGTCCCGAGACCACCCTGGAAGGCCTGGCCAAGCTGGAGCCGGTCAAGGGTCCGGGCAACTTCATCACCGCCGGCAACGCCAGCCAGCTGTCGGACGGCGCCGCCGCCGTGGTGATCATGGACGCCAAGGAGGCCGCCCGCCGCAACCTCGAGCCGCTGGGCCTGTTCAAAGGCTTCGCCATCGCCGGCTGCGAGCCCGACGAGATGGGCATCGGCCCGGTCTTCGCCGTGCCGCGCCTGCTGGAACGCCACGGCCTGAAGGTCGACGACATCGACCTGTGGGAGCTGAACGAGGCCTTCGCCAGCCAGTGCCTCTACAGCCGCGACCGCCTGGGCATCGACCCGGAGAAGTACAACGTCAACGGCGGCTCGATCGCCATCGGCCACCCGTTCGGCATGACCGGCGCCCGCTGCGCCGGCCACCTGCTGCTGGAAGGCAAGCGCCGCAAGGCCAAGCTGGGCGTGGTGACCATGTGCATCGGTGGCGGCATGGGCGCCGCCGGCCTGTTCGAGATCTTCTGATCCCGAACAGGCCGGACGACGGCGCCCATCACTTGAGGACGCCGAAATCGGCAAGCCGATTTCGGTGGGGCGCCGCCGGTCTGTTCGAGATCTTCTGATCCCGGATTGATCCCTACGGAGCTATCAAGGCGCGTCCGGCTCGGACGCGCCTTTTTTCGCGCGTGATCCCGCCCCAAAAAAGCGTCATCGAGGCGGGCGATAGTACGTTCCACAAGACCGCTCCCCCGTCGCGGCGCCGGCCATGAACAACCTCATGGCCATCCGGCGCGAATGCTTCTAAAAGCGGCAAAACTGGCAATTTCACTTCAGGCCGTGGGGCGCTGTCCTCTTGGCGTTGACAGTGAAGGGGCCGGTTGACTACCTCGTGATCACCCTTGGACTTGATGCTCGGCGCTGGTCGTCGGGCTCGAAAGACTTGAGCCGCAATGACACAATCCAAGCGGCGCTTGCGCATCGCGATGCTCGGGCTCCGGAGCCTTCACGGCGGACACGGCGGCGTCGAGACCCATATCAAGCACCTCGCCCATCGCCTGGCTGAAGGCGACGCCGAGGTGCTGGTCCTGGAACGCGCGCCCTACGTCACGCCCGACGACCCGGTCGACCCGGCCAACGTCAAGCGCTGGTCGCTGCCCGCGCCCAAGGACAAGCACCTGGAGGCGCTGATCCACTCGACGATCGGGGTGTTCGCCGCGGCCTGGTGGCGCCCGGACGTGCTGCACGTCCACGCGATCGGCCCAGCCCTGGTCACCCCGCTCGGCCGCCTGATGGGCATGCGCGTGGTCGTCACCCACCATGGCGACGACTACAATCGCGAGAAGTGGAGCAAGTTCGCCAAGACCATGATCCGCCTGGGCGAACAGATGGCGGGCCGCTTCTCCAACGGCATCATCAGCGTCTCGGGCCTGGCGGCCAACCGCCTGCGGACCGACTATCCGCGCCAGCGCGTCGAGCACGTGCCCAACGGCGTGCCGCCGACGCCCGCCCCGCGCAAGACCTGGCCCAACGGCGTCGACCCCGGCCAGAAATACATCCTCAACGTCGCCCGCCTGGTGCCCGAGAAGCGCCAGATCGACCTGGTGCGCGCGTTCGAGAAGGTGCGCGACAAGCATCCGGACTGGTCGCTGGTGCTGGTCGGCTCGGCCGTCACCGCCTCGCCCTACGAGGCCGAGATCCTGCAGGCCGCCGCGCCGGGCTCGCGCATCCAGTGCCTGGGCCACCAGACCGGCGAAGACCTGGCCGCCGCCTTCGCCGGCGCCGACCTGTTCGTCCTGCCCTCCAGCCACGAGGGCAATCCGATCGCCATGCTGGAGGCGATGTCCGCGAGCCTGCCGATCCTGGCCAGCGACATCCCGCCCAATCTCGAGATCGAGCTGCCGGCCGCCTGCTACTACCCGCTGGGCGACACCGACAGCCTGGCCAAGGCGCTGGACGCGGTGATGGGCGGCCAGGCCGAACGGCGGATCGACTGGAGCGACAAGCTCCAGAAGTACCGCTGGGAGGAGGTCACCCGACGGACCGCCAGCTTCTACAACCAAGTGTGCGGCAGAACCTGATGGCGTCCCAATCCGAGGTCGCGGCCCAGCCGGGACCGCTGATCGCCCTGCACATCAACAGCATGGCCTCGGGCGGCGCCGAGAAGATGCGCCTGGTGATCGCCCGCGAGCTGCTGCGGCGCGGCTACCGCGTGGACCTGGTGCTGTGCCAGACCAAGGGCGAGTACATGGCCCAAATCCCCGAAGGGGTGCGGGTCGTCGATCTGAAGGCGCCGCGCACGGTCAACAGCCTGCTGCCGATGGTCAAATACCTGCGGGAGACCAAGCCCGACCTGATGATCTCCAGCCTGGGCTACCACAACACCGTCGCGGTGTTGGCCAATCGGCTGGCGGGCAAGCCGACCCGGGTGTTCGTCACCCAGCACAACAACCTCAGCTCCCAGTCCAGCCAGACCGGCCAGGCCAAGCTGGGGCTGGTGCCCCTGCTCTACCGCTTCGTGCTGCCAATGGCCGACGGCGTGCTGGCGGTGTCCAAGGGCATCGCCGACGACATGGCCAAGGTCGCCGGCTTCCCGCGCGAGCGCATCAACGTGCTCTACAATCCCGCCGCGCCCGAGAACCTGGAGGCCCAGGCCGCCGAGCCGGTCGACGACCCGTTCTTCAACACCGACGAGCCGGTGGTCCTGGCGATCGGCCGGCTACATGCCCAGAAGGGTTTCGACACCCTGATCGCCGCCTTCGCGGAACTGGCCGCCCGGCGTCCGGCCCGGCTGGCGATCTGCGGCGTGGGGGCCCTGGAGGCGCCGCTGAAGGCGCAGGTCCAGGCCCTGGGCCTGGACGACCGCGTGAAGTTCCTCGGCTTCCAGGCCAACCCCGCCAAGTACCTGCGCCGCGCCGACCTGTTCGTGCTCAGCTCGCGGTTCGAGGGTTTCGGCAACGTGCTGGTCGAGGCCCTGGCCTGCGGCACGCCGACGGTCAGCACCGATTGCCCGCACGGCCCGGCCGAGATCCTCGACAACGGCCGCTACGGCCTGCTGCCGCCGGTCGACGACGTCTCGGCCCTGGCCAAGGCCATGGCCGACACGCTGGACAATCCGCTGCCGAGCCAGCTGCTGGTCGACCGCGGCCTGGAGTTCTCGCCGGAGAAGGTGGTCGACCGCTACCTGGCCGTCGTCCGGCCGCGGGCGGCCTGAGGCGTCTCGGGCGCCACGGCGATCGGCGGCTTGAAGCTCTCGTCCATCACCGCCCGCACGCGGGCCTCGTAGTCGACGTCCTTGGGCAGGTCGGCGTCGGCCGGCCAGTCCTTCAGCACCCGCGCCTCGAAGGCGTCGTAGGTGGTGATCAGCCGCGCGGGGTTGCCGGCGACCACGCAGCCGTCGGGGATCGACCGGGTGACCACGCTGCCGGCCCCGACCACCACCCGATTGCCGATCGACACGCCCGGCAGGATGATCGTGCCCGCCCCGACGAACACGTCGTCGCCGATCCGGATCCGGCGATAGGTGAAGCGGCGGCCGCGCTCGTCGCGCATCAGCCAGCCCGAACCGTCGTGGTTCACGAAATTCACGTAGCCCGAGATCGTGACCCGGTCGCCGATCTCGATCAGGAACGGCTCGGTCCCGAAATTGTGGCTGAGGATCCGGCATCCCTGCCCGACCTTCACCCCGCAGCGCCGCGCATAGACGTCGCCCTTGAGCACGACGGACAGCACCCGATCGTAGAGCTTGGCGAACACCTTCTTGATCATCCGATCCTCTTACCCGTCGAAACTCTACCGTAAGGACCGAACCCGATGGTCGTCGCGAACGCCGCGCGCCGCCGCCGTTCGGTCCAAGTCTGGCGATAAACAGCGTCGCACGGTTTGGCGACAGCTGATGCATTGATGATCACGTTCACACGTCCAGCAAATCTCTTTGGCCGTTGTTTTAGCTTCACTTGACCCGGTTTGGTGCGAGCCTCTATCTGGGCTCGCAAGTCGCCTCCGGCTATTCGAGCGTACCCACACATGACCAGCTCAGGCGCGGCCGCGCCGTCCCCGCACGACAAGCTGGCCTTCCGGCACGACATCAACGCCCTTCGGGCCATCGCCGTGACCTCGGTGGTGCTGTACCATTTCCACCTGCCCTACGCCTGGGGCGGCTTCGTGGGGGTGGACGTCTTCTTCGTCATCTCCGGCTTCCTGATGACGCAGATCGTCACCAAGCGGCAGGCCCAGGGCAATTTCAGTGTCTGGACGTTCTACGCCGACCGGTTCTACCGGATCGTGCCGGCCCTCTGGACCGTCTGCTTCGCCATCCTGATCGGGACCTCGATCTGGCTGGACCCCCTGAGCCTGCGCGGCGTGGCCCGCAGCGTGGCCAGCTCGATCACCTTCCTGTCGAACTTCGACTACGCCACCCAGGGCGGCTATTTCGGCGGGGCGTCCGAGGCCAACTGGCTGCTGCACACCTGGTCGCTCTCGGTCGAATGGCAGTTCTACCTGCTCTATCCGCTGCTGTTCGTGATCATCGCCGCCTGGGCGCCGCTGCGGGGGCGCAAGATCGCGGTGCTGGTCGCCATCGGCCTGCTGTCGCTGCTGCTGTGCGCGGCCGTGCCCCTGACCCGCTACGACGCCCTGCTGCGCACCAGCTTCTTCCTGCTGCCCGCCCGCGCCTGGGAGCTGATCGCCGGCGGCCTGGTCGCCCTGGCGCCGTGCGACCGCCTGGGCCGCCGCGCCAAGGCCGCCGCCCTCGTCGTCGGCCTGGCCCTGATCCTGGCCTCGGTGCTGGCCTTCAACGGCGGCACGGCCTGGCCCAGCCTGGCGACCGTGATCCCCGTGGCGGGCGCGGCCCTGGTCATCGCCGCCGGCCACGGCTCGGCCGGCTGGACCCGCCTGCCGGGCGTGCAGCCGCTGGGGCGCTGGTCCTATTCGATCTATCTCTGGCACTGGCCGGTGATCGCCGCCTTCACCTATTTCGCCGTCGAGAACACCGCCCTGGCGATCGTCGCGGGCGTCGTCCTGTCGATCGCCCTTGGCTGGCTCTCCTACGTCCTGATCGAGCAGAAGCTGACCCGCCGCCTGTTCGACCGGCGCAGCCCCTCGGCCCGGCCCGGCGTGATCCTCAACGGCGCGATCGCCGCCCTGCTGGTGCTGACCGCCGGCGTCTTCGCCACCCATGGCCTGGAAGCCCTGAAGTTCCCGCGCAGCGAGCCCACGGTGGTGGCCGCCGCCGACCGCATCAAGGTGGCCGCCGGCGACTGGAGCTTCCCCAAGTCCTGCGCGACCTATCACGTGACCCGCACGGGGCTGCGCATCTGCCGCCAGGGCGGCGGCGGACCGGTCGAGACCTTCGTGATCGGCGACTCCTACAGCGAGGAGATCGCGCCCCGCTACCGCACCCTGCCGCGCGGCCCCGCCGACCCGGCCGTGGTGTTCGTCACCCGCCCCGGCTGCGCGCCCCTGCCCGGCGTCCAACTGCGCGGCTCGATCAAGAACTGCGGCGCCTCCACCGACGAGGCCCTGGCCATGGCCAAGACAGGGAACTATCCGCGCGTGGCCATCGTCGCCTCGTGGCTGGGCAGCTTCAACAAGGCCGAGGGCGAGCCCTCCCGCGGCCGGGTGTGCTTCGAGCGCGGCCTGACCTGCCGGGCCAGCGGCGACGAGACGGTCTATCTGCAGGACGCCACCGCCGCCTTCGCGCGCCTTGGCCTGGTGATCCGCGACCTGCGGGCCAAGGGCGCCGAGGTGATGGTCACCAAGACCTTCCCCCAGGCCTCCGAAGCCGACCCCAAGCGCCTGTTCGCCCGCCTCTACCGGACCCGGGCGCTGGACGACTTCGGCGTGCCGACCGACCAGATGCGCCAGACGGCCGCCTATCCGAACCAGCTGGTCGATAGCCTGGGCGGCCCGGACGGCGCGGTCCTGGTGGATCCGCTGGACCACCTGTGCGGCGCCGACTGCCCGCTCGTCACCGACGGAACGCCGCTCTACTACGATGTCAGCCATATCCGGACCAACACCGTGTCCAGCCCGGCTTTCGCCTTCCTCGACCCCTACATCCTGCCCCGCGGCGCCCAGCGCTGATCCTTCGCCTCTCGAGCGCCCCAGGTTTCGATGATCATCAAGTCCACCGTCCTCTACGCCCCCGCCATCATGGCGCCCCGGGCCGCGGCGTTCATCCTGGTCCTGCTGCTGACCCGGCGGCTGGGACCGGCCGAGTTCGGCCTCTACGCCCTGGTGACCCTGGTCGGCGAGATGCTGGACATGGGATCGTCCAACTGGATCCGCTTCTCCCTGCTGCGCAGCGACATCTCCACCCCCGCAGTGTGGCGCGACGGCCTGGTCAAGTCGGCCCGGCTGAGCGTGGCCTTCATGAGCCTGGCCTGCCTGGTCGGCCTGGGCGTCGCCTACTGGATCGCGCCCGGCCGCGCCCTGACCTTCGCCGTCGCCGTCGCCGCCTATGTCGTCTCGAACTCGGCCCTGCGCCTGGGCCTGGCCACCCTGCAGCTCCAGGGCCGCAAGCTTGAGCAGAGCGCCCTGGAGACCGCCCGGGCGGCCGGCTTGCTGTGCTCGGGCTGGATCGCCAGCGGCCTGCATCCGGACTTCGCCTCGGTGGCCCTGGCCAACGCGGCCGTGACGGGGGCCTTCGCCGCCATCGTCCTGACCCGCGGCGCCCTGACCCTGCCGGCCGGCGGCGCGGTCGGCGCCAGCTATCGCAGCCGGATCGAATACGGCCTGCCGATCGTGGCCCTGACCTTCGTGTCCTACATGGTGGCCAGCTCCGACCGGGTGTTCCTGAAGCTGCTGGGCGGCGCGGCCAGCGTCGGCATCTACGCCGCCTCCTATTCGATCGCCCGCACGCCCAGCGACATCATCGGCAACGCCATGAACCAGGGCGGCTTCCCCGAGCTGATGCGCCGCCACGACCAGGCCGGCGTCGACGGCGCGGCGCAGTTCGTCCGCAACGCCTTCGAACTGATGACGGTGCTGCAGTTCACCGTGCTGGGCTTCAGCGCCGGCCTGTCGCACGCGATCGCCAACGCCGTCCTGCCGCCGGCCTATCGCGACGCGGCCATCCACCTGCTGCCGATCATCACCGCCGGCGCGGTGTGCATCAGCCTGAAGGCCTATGTCTTCGACAACATCTTCCACGCCACGCGGAAGAACTGGCTGCAGTTCTCGACCTACGCCCCGGCGGGCCTGGTCACCGTCGCCGCCTCGCTGCTGCTGATCCCGCGCCTGGGTGCCCTGGGCGCGGCCCTGTCGTTCCTGCTGGGATCGTTCTGCGGCCTGATGTCCAGCTACCTGCTGTCGCGCCGGTTCATCAACGCCCGCCTGAACATGGTCGAGCTGGCCAAGGCCGTGGCGCTGGGCGTGATCGGCGGCGGCGTCGGCCACCTGACCTGGATGGCCCTCCCGGCCCATCTGCCGGCCCTGGCGGTGTTCGCCGCGGCCGCGACCGCCGGCCTGACCGTCTGGGCGGTCGCCGCCGTCCTGCTGCGCCCCAAGCTGATCCGCGGCCCGGTGGACAAGCTCACCCGCAAGCTGCTGAAGCGCGCCCCGGCCCAGGCCTGAGGCGAAGGGGCCTGACGCGAAGGGGCCTGGCGCCGGACGTCAGCCCGTCGGAGCGTCCGGCTCGAGCACGGCCCAGTAGCGGCTGGTGGCCATCTCCGGCGAGTACATCCGGGCGCGCTGCTCGGCCAGGGCGCCGTAGCGCCGCCGCAGCTCGGGGTCCTGCAGCAGTTGCAGGGCCGAGGCCATGGCGTCGACCCGGTCGACCGGCGTGAGCACGCCGTAGGTCGCGGCGACCTTGTCCTCGAGCGGGCGGCGCGGCTCGTCGGCCAGCACCTCCGACGGTCCCGAGGCGCAGTTGGTCGAGATCACCGGCACGCCCAGCGACATGCCCTCCAGCAGGCCGTTGGGGAAGCCCTCGGCGTTGGACGGCAGCACGAAGATCTCGGCCCGCGAGACCACGGCGAACGGATTGGCCGCGAAGCCCGGCAAGGCGATCCGGTCGGTCAGGCCCAGCTCGGCGATCCGCTGGACCAGGGCCGGCCGCTCGGGCCCCTCGCCCAGGATCACCAGCTTGCCGGGCGCGCCCGAGGCGGCGAAGGCGTCGATCAGCAGGCGGAAGTTCTTGTTGGGCACCAGGCGCCCCACCCCCACCACGAACGGCGGCTCCAGCGGGATCGACGGCGCTTCGGCGCCCTTGGCCCGGATGGCCTCGACGTCGACGGGGTTCTCGATCACCACGATCTTGTCGCGGGCGATGCCGAAGTTCTCGACCAGGCTGTCGGCGACGCCGGCCGAGACGGCGATGATGCGCTCGGCCAGGCGATAGGCCGTGCGCACGGTCAGCATCTTCACCGCCTTCAGGCGCGTGGTGCTGAAGTGCGAGGCGGTGTCGACCCGTTCGCTGATCACGCAGCGCACGCCCGTCAGCCGGCCCACGGCCACGGCGGCGACGTTGGCCCGGGTCAGGAAGCTGAGCATCAGCCTGGGCTTCAGGGTCCGGACCAGCTTCAGCAGCTGGCGGATGCTGGCCAGTTGGCCGCCCCGCGCGTCCAGCTGGTGGACGGTCACGAAATCGGGCGGGGTGTAGGCCGCCGGCTCGTTGTCCAGCAGGGCCAGGTGCAGACGCCCGTCCGGCGCGCGGTCCTTCGACCGCGCCAGCAGGGTGGTCATCACCCGCTCCGCGCCGCCGCCCGCCAGGGAGTTGATCACGAAGAGGTAGTTCGCGTCGGTCTTCGCCACAATGGAGCCTGTGCTGGATTAGATCGACGAGCGGGGAGGATCCCCGCCGGGCAAGGTCCGGGAACCGAGGTCGCGGCTATGCTGGGCCGTCATCAGGTCCGGCGGCTGTTCGGTCACCAACCACGGCATCCGCAGCCTGGGCAGGCGCCGCACCGCATGGGTCATGGTCGATCCCGCGAACATCAGGAAATAGAACACCGCGGGATTCTTGGCGCCGAGCGTGTTGTTCGACATCGCCGCCGTCAGGAAGATCACCGCCGACAATTTGACCAGGGTGTCGCCCCGCAGGGCGAACCACGCCACGATCACCACCACCATGCCGAGGTAGAAGATCGTGAACGGCATGCCGTACATGAACACGCCCAGCACGAAGGCGCTCTCGACGCTGGGGGTCTGGAACAGGCGGACCGACCAGTCGGCGGCCGTCGTGTTGCCGATCCCGAAGATCAGCTGGTGCGGGCTCAGATACTGGATCATGCCGAACTGCCAGACCCGGGTGGCCGCGCTCTTGTCGTAGAGCCCGCCGCCGATGCGATCCAGCGCCCCGCTGGCGATGGCCACGATCACCACGATCGGGATCAGGGCCGCGATCAGCAGGGACTGGCTGACCAGCCAGGTCTGGCCGATCTGGCTCTTGGGCTTTTCCTTGCCCAGGGCGATCAGCGCGGCCGGCACGAAGGCCGCGCCCGCCAGCACCGTCGAGACCCGCGCGCCGGAGAAGAACACGCACAGCACGAACAGCAGCGACACCCCGGCCTTGACCAGGAACGGCTTGCGCCAGCGCATGACCAGCGGCGCGGCGGTGGCGTACATCAGGCCGCTCATCAGCGGGTGATTGAGCAGGGCGGCCGGACGGAAGATGCCGCGGGCGCCTTCCAGCGGCGCCGGGACGAAGCGCCGCTTGAGGATGAATTCGGGGAACAGCAGCAGGGCGTTGAACAGCAGGGCCCAGATCAGGGCGGCGTACACCTTGGTCCGCCCCTCCGCGCCCACCTTACCCAGGATGAACAGGCCGGCCGCCGCGACCGCGTAGGAGTCGACCAGATAGCCGACCGCCACCGCCTGGCCGGTCACCATCGCCCAGGCCACGCCGCCCACCACGATGGTCATGACCATCGAGGCGGCCAGCTTGAAGGTCTCCATGCCGGGCGGGCTCTTGCGGTTCCAGGCCCGGCAGAAGACGATCATGATGATGTAGGTGCCCGGCGAGATCTTCATGAGCGGGTTACCGCCCTGCGCGCCGTAGCCGTAGAACAGGCTCAGGAAGTTGGCCTGGCCCAGCACCCGGACCACCGTGCCCAGCACCAGTCCCCAGACGAGGTCGGCGTTGGGTTCGGCGGCGGCGATCCTGTCGGCCAGCTTGCGGCCGCCCCGGCGAACGGCGTCGATGGCGGTCATGTCAGGCTCCCCTCGTCGCGCGGGAAGCGGGCCGTCCGAACACTGTGCATGACGATCGCCGATCCTTCCGAGTCCGCCGCGCCCTCCCCTAGCAGAGAAAGTCCGACGGCTTCCATAACGCGGGCGAGAGATGCGCTCATCGGCCGTCCTCGAGATAGGGCGCCAGGCGCGGCTCGGCGCGCGCCAGTTCGCCGGCGACCATCTTGGCGAAGGTCGCCGCGCCGTCGGGTCCCAGATGCGTGTAGTCGATCCGAGGCCGGCCCTTCGGCGCGGGTTGGCCGTCGGGCTCGGGCGGCGAGATCGTTCCCGCGCCGAGCGCGAGGGACGCCTCGGGGCCCATGCCGCGCACCGCCCGGCAGCTGTCGGCGTGCAGGTCGATGACCGGAACGCCCGCTTCGGCCGCGACGCGGCGGGTGGCGTCGGCCCAGGGCGTCAGGGTGTCCTGGAGCTCGCCGTCCTTGAACATCCGCCGGCACAGGGGCGTCACCAGGATGGGGCGCGCGCCGGCGGCCCGGATGTCGGCGACGTAGCGGGCCATGTTGGCGGGGAAGGTGGTCGCCACGTCCGTCGAGCGGCCCGGCCGGCCCGGCTGGTCGTTGTGGCCGAACTGGACCAGCACGTAGGTCGCGGTCCAGGGCCCGCGGCGACCGAGCAGGCGGGCCACCCTGTCCCACGACCCGTCGGCGCGGAAACTGGCCGAGCTGCGGCCGCCCCGCGCGGTGTTCACGCACGTGGCCTCGACCGCCATCCGCGCGCACAGGGCGTCGCCGTAGCCGGAATGGGGCGCGACCGTGGAGTCGCCGACCAGGATCATCCGGATCGGCGCGGGCGAGGCCGCCGCCGATCCCGCCGCCAGTCCCACTGTCAGGCCCGTCGTCAGGCGCAGGAGCAGGCCGGCGGCGCGGGCGACGATGTCAGGACGGGTCGCCATGGCACCTTTGCAGTCGGGGATCGCTGGCGATCCGGTCGAGGGAGGCGGCGAGGATCACGCCGACGCCGTCGGGCGACAGGTGCTGCGCGCCATGCTCCAGATAGAGCTTGCGATCGGGCCGGCCGGCCGCGGTCAGCTGCGGCGTCGGTTGGATCAGGTTCAGCGTGCCCAGGAATTGGGGCGACATCTGGGTGATCGACGGCTCGAACTGGGTCCGCGACACCGGACGCGGGATCTCCATCACGTAGAAGCTGGCGCCGTCGCGGGCCGCCGAGGCCTTGGCCTGGTCGAGCAGCGCCTGGGACAGCGACACCGCGTAGGGCGAGGCCTTGGCGTAGACCGCCGCCCCGAGGTTGCCGGCGCCGCCGCCTTCCTCGTCGCCCGCCGCCTTGGCGTTGACCACCTTCAGCGCCCGCTTGGCGTAGCGCGCCAGGTTCTCGCGCAGGAAGTTGTAGAGCTGGCTGTTGTCGGCCAAGAAACGATAGGCGCTCGACTTCATCAGCTTGTTCTGCACGCTGATCGACGGCAGGAACGTGGCCCCTCCCGGCTGCAGCTGGCCGTCCTTCAGGCGATAGAGGCCCGAGCGGACGTTGTCGTCGAAGTCGGTCAGGTGCCACTCGTAGAGCACCAGGTCCGGCGAGAACTTCCTGGCGAAGCCTTCATAGGTCCGGTTGTGCTCGGCGGTGCCGAAGCCGCTGACCGCGAAGTTCAGGACCTCCACCTTGTAGCCGCGCTGGCGCAAGGCCTCTTCCAGGCGGTGGGCGTAGGTGTCGGGATACTTCAGCTCGAAGCCGGCGAAGTAGGAGTCGCCGAACAGGGCCACGCGGCAGACGCCCGCCGGCTTGGCCAGCGGGAAGACCCGGTCGTCCCGCATGCCCTGGCTGTTGTAGTGGAAGGCGGCCGTCACCTCGGAGGTGCGCTGCCAGAACCGCGCGTTGGGGATGTTGCCCCGCACGCCCCAGGGGGTGTCGGTCACGTAGCGCGGCAGGATCGGCTGGTGCACCACCAGCCGGATGAACAGCTCGGCGAACAGCAGGGTGTAGACGACCAGTCCCACGACCTTCAGCGCGCCCAGCGCCAGGCGCGCGGCCAGGGGACGGTCGGACGCGGCGGGCGATGCGGTTTCTTGCGACACGGAAGACACCTGGCGCCCCTCAGAAGTTGAAGTAGATGAAAGGCTGGGCCTGGCTGGCGCTGAGCGCGATGATCGCCAGCAGCGTCGCCATGGTCGTGGTGTAGCGCACGATGAACGGCCCCGCGTTCAGGAACTCGATGTTCTTCTTCCAGCGCTGCCAGGCCTCGACCAGCACCAGCGGGAAGATGAACGAGATCACCGGCCCGAAGGTCGCCCAGCTGTAGCCGTCCAGCCCGCCGACCGCCTGCTGCAGGACGCGCGTCGCCTCGCCCAGGTTCTGGGCGCGGAAGAAGGCCCAGGCCAGCACGACCAGCAGCATGGTCGCCGCCCACAGGCCGATGTTGATCACCCAGCCCTTGGGACCGTTCGGCGCGTCCTTGGCCACGTCGTCGATCTTGAAGAACCGGAAGATCACCAGGATGCCGCCGTGGATCGCGCCCCAGACCACGAAGGTCCAGGCCGCGCCGTGCCACAGCCCGCCCAGCAGCATGGTCAGCATCAGGTTGCGATAGGTCTTGGACACCCCGGCGCGGTTGCCGCCCAGCGGGATGTACAGATAGTCGCGCAGCCACTGCGACAGGCTGATGTGCCAGCGCTGCCAGAACTCGGACGGGGTGCGCGAGAAGTAGGGCAGGTTGAAATTGACCATCAGGTCGAAGCCCAGCATCCGGGCCACGCCGCGGGCCATGTTCGAATAGCCGGCGAAGTCGCAATAGATCTGGAAGGTGAAGGCCAGCAGCCCGGCCATCGCCGCCCCGGCCGACCCGTCGCTGTGGCCGGCGAACACTTGGTTGGCCACCGGCGCGATGTTGTCGGCGATGACGAGCTTCATATAGAGGCCCCAGATGAACACCCGGAGGCCCGACCAGACCATGTTCATGTCCAGGGGCAGGATGCGTTCGAACTGCGGCATCAGGTGCCAGGCGCGCTCGATCGGGCCGGCGACCAGCTGGGGGAAGAAGGCGTGGAACGCCGCGTAGTTGACCAGCGAGTACTGCGGGTCGTAGCGCCCCTGGAAGCTGTCGATCGTCCGGCTGATGGCCTGGAAGGTGTAGAACGACAGGCCGACGGGCAGCACGACCTCCAGGCCCAGGCGCGGGATGTTCAGGCCGGCCAGGCTGATCGCGTCGTGCAGGGACTCGTAGAAGAAGTTGAAATACTTGAAGAACGCCAGGATGCCGAGGTTCGTGAACAGCGACAGGCACAGCCAGGCGACCCGGCGGCGGCGTTCTTCCATGCGGTCGAACAGCGCCGTCACGCCCAGCACCGCGGCGGTTCCGCCGAACGCGGCCGGCACGATCCAGAGATTGCCGGGCGGCGAGAACAGCAGCGACAGCAGGGTCACGCCGATCAGCCAGGCGGCGGCCTTCCAGCGGTCCGTCCAGGACACCAGCTTACCGGCCGCGCCGAGCGCGGCCATGTAGTCCACCGACGTGGAGACGGCCACCAGGATCAGGAAACGCGGGTCCCACCAGCCGTAGAAGACGTAGCTGAACAGGCAGAGGACAATATTGCGCAGTGTCAGATGGCGCCGCACCACCAGGAAGGCGGGATAGGCCACCAGCATAAAGAAGAAGAACGTCCAGCTATTGAATAGAATAACGGACGCTTCATTCGGGTCGCGATGAGGAATGGAAATATGCTGAAAAAATGACATAAATCCAGTCAAGTCACCGCCCCCGAAGCTGTCAGCACTGAGGCCCCTCATCCCCCATAACCCGTCGCCGGGTCAACTTCTTTCCGGCGCCCCGACGAGGGGGGCTGAAATGGACATCGTTTCGGGCCGTTTTATCGTCTTGATGATCATCGATGCTGCAATGCACCCAACGCCACGCGCCTTAGCACCTTTGTGTGACGAAGCTTGGCGGATTCGTCGTCGTTGTCTCGGTTTTCATCAGGAGCTCGCCATGCGTTCGTTCGTCATGACACTCGGCCTGCTGGGCCTTTTTTGGGCAGGCGCGGCCCAGGCCCGGCCCGGCGACGCGACCTGCCCGGAAGCCGCCAACGACGTCGACACCGTGCTCAGCGACATGAAGCTGCACAGCGAGACCCTGCCGCACGGCGCCAAGCTGATCTGGACCGACAAGAAGACCGGCCGCTCGTACCCCACCTACGCGGTCAAGCCGCGCATCTTCTACGGCAGCAAGCCGCCCCCGCGGTACGGCGCGGTCCAGGGCTGGGGCCAGCTGTGGCAGAGCGTCGATCCCAGCACTTCCAGCCACACCCTGGTCGAGCTGCGCCGCTACCGCACCTATCTGCTCGACAGGACGACGGGCCGCTGGGAACAGGTGCAGGCGTCGGAGAACGTCGCGGGCCGGGCCTTCCCGGAGGACTTCCACTCCAAGCCCGCCATTGCCGCCGACGCCAAGCCGGCGCCCGACGGCGGGACCCTGGTGCGGATGATCCCCGACCGGAACTTCCACTTCTGGCCGACCAGCGGCAAGAAGCCGTTCGACCACGACAGGCTGGGCGGGGTGTTCGTCACCGTGCAGGCCCGGCTGGTTCCCGACGAGTCCGGCGTCGACGACCGCGACAAGGCCAACTACCTGCTCAGCGCGGGACTGGACTACTGGACCGCGACCCACTCGGCCTACAAGGGCGACAAGGTCTCGAACGGCGACGCCGGCATCGGCCGCTTCAAGCGGGTGGGCGCCTGCTGGCGGTCCTACAACATGACCACGGTTCCGGCCGAGGTGTTCCGGGCCAATCCGCCGCCGCTGGACTAGGTCAGCGCGACTTCCACCACGCGGCGAACCGGCCCAGCCCCTCCTCCAGCTTCACCTTGGGCTTGTAGCCGGTCAGGGCGTTGAGCTTGGTGATGTCGGCGTAGGTGGCGGTGACGTCGCCCGGCTGCATGGGGCGCATGATCTTCACCGCCTCGCGGCCGATGGCCTTCTCGAGCGTGGTGATCATGTCCATCAGGCCGACGGGATCGTTGTCGCCGATGTTGTAGATCTCGTGGCCGCCCTGGGCCGGCGGACGGTCCAGCACGCCGACGATCCCGTCGACGATGTCGTCGATATAGGTGAAGTCGCGGGCCATCCTGCCCTCGCCATAGACCTCGATGGGCTCGCCCTTCAGGATCTTCTGGGTGAAGCCGTAATAGGCCATGTCGGGGCGTCCCCACGGGCCGTAGACGGTGAAGAACCGCAGGCCCGACATCGGGAAGCCGTAGAGCTTGGCGTAGCTGATGCTCATCAGCTCGTTGGCGCGCTTGGTCGCCGCATAGAGCGACACCGGCGCGTCGACCGCGTCGGTCTCCTTGAAGCCCACGCCCTCGCCGCCGGCCAGGGACTGCGGACGATCGCCGTAGACCGAGCTGGACGAGGCGTAGACCAGGTGGGTCACGCCGTTGTGGCGCGCGGCCTCCAGGATCGACAGGTGGCCGGCCAGGTTCGAGCGCTGGTAGGCGAACGGGTTTTCGATCGAGTAGCGCACCCCGGCCTGGGCGGCCAGGTGGACGATCCGCTTGGCCCCGCTGGACCGGACCAGCTCCATCACCGCCGCGTCGTCGGCGATGTCGAGGCGGACCATGGTGAACCCCGGCCGCCCGTCGAGACGGGCGGCGCGGGCGGCCTTCAGGGTCGGGTCATAGTAGTCGTTGAAGACATCGACGCCGATCACCGTCTCCCCGCGGTCGAGCAGGCGCTCGGCCACGTGCATGCCGATGAAGCCGGCGGCGCCGGTGACGATGACCGGCCCCTGACTCATGCGCCGCGCCCGATGGAGGCGTAGGTGAAGCCGGCGCGGACCATTTCGGCCGGCTTGTAGACGTTGCGCAGGTCGACGACGACCGGGGCGTTGAGCAGGCCCTTCAGGCGCGTCAGGTCCAGGGCGCGGAACTGGTCCCACTCGGTGAGGATCAGCAGCACGTCCGCGCCTTGGGCGGCCTCGTAGGGGCCCGAGACGAAGGTGACACCCGGCATCATGTGCGAGGCTTCCTTGGCGCCTTCCGGGTCGAAGGCCTGGACCTTGGCGCCCTTGGCCTGCAGGGCCGGCAGGATGTCGAGGCTGGGGGCGTCGCGCATGTCGTCGGTGTTGGGCTTGAAGGTCACGCCCAGGACCCCGACGGTCTTGCCGGCCAGGTCGTCCGTGCCCAGCACGGCGGCGACCTTCTCGGCCATGGCCTTCTTGCGGGAGTCGTTCACGGCGACCGTGGTCTCGATCAGCTTGGTCGGCGCGCCGTACTGCTGGGCGGTGCGCACCAGGGCGATGGTGTCCTTCGGGAAGCACGAACCGCCGTAGCCGGGGCCGGCGTTCAGGAACTTGCTGCCGATCCGCTTGTCCAGGCCGATGCCCTTGGCCACCTGCTGGACGTCGGCCCCGACCTTTTCGCAGAGGTCGGCCATCTCGTTGATGAAGGTGATCTTCATCGCCAGGAAGGCGTTGGCCGCGTACTTGATCAGCTCGCTGGTGCGGCGGCCGGTGAAGACGATCGGCGTCTCGTTCAGCGACAGCGGGCGGTACAGCTCGCGCATCACCGCCTGGGCGCGCTCGTCCTCGGTGCCGACCACGACCCGGTCGGGACGTTTGAAGTCCTCGATCGCGGCGCCTTCGCGCAGGAACTCGGGGTTGGAGACCACGGCGAACTGGGCGTCCGGACGGACCTTCTTGATGATCGCCTCGACCTCGTCGCCGGTGCCGACCGGCACGGTCGACTTGGTGACCACCACGGTGAAGTCCTCGATCAGGCCGGCGATCTCCTCGGCGGCCGCGTAGACGTAGGTCAGGTCGGCGTGGCCGTCGCCGCGGCGGGTCGGGGTGCCCACGGCGATGAACACCGCGTCGGCTTCCTTGATCGCCTGGGCGCCTTCCAGCGTGAAGAACAGGCGGCCTTCGCGGACGTTGCGGGCCACCAGGTCGTCCAGACCCGGCTCGAAGATCGGGATCTCGCCCTTCTCAAGGCGCTCGATCTTGCTCGGATCCTTGTCGATGCAGGTCACCACGTGACCGAAATCGGCGAAACACGCCCCAGACACCAGACCCACATAGCCGGTGCCGATCATCGCTACGCGCATGATATCCCCACGTTATGGTTCCCGATCCAAGTTGATCGGACAAGAGTTTCTCGGGCTGCTATCGCCCGCTTGGCCTAGAGGTGCAAGTGCATTCACGTGACATTTGTGCACAGCCTCCAAATGGTCAAAGTCTCGGCGAAATCAGCCGTGGCGCTCTACAGAAGCGTGGAACTCTCCGGCCCGCCGGAGCGCCGGTAGCCGCAGAACTGGGCGAACAAATGTTCTCCCGCGGGGCGTCTTGCTCCGCTTGCCGACCAAGGCCCGGCGGCGGCGGGCGCGGGCGACGCCGCCCCTCTTGAACGCCGACAAACAGCAACCATCTTTGTTGCCGATCGGCCGCCTATCCCGGTGGAGATCGCAACCAGGACCCCGCCGCCATGGCCTCCACCGTCAAGGCCCTCTTCGCCCTCGCCACCGTCGCCGCCGTCTCGATCGGCCTGCTGCTGCCCGTGCCGGGCGGCGTGCATCAGAACCTCGACGCGCGTGGTCACTACGAGCTGATGGACGTCGGGAACTAGCCTTCCCCGTCAGGGCCTCGGCTGGTCCTCCAGCCCCAGCGGCGACGACGCGCAGCCCCTCAGGACCTGGCCGTTGATCGTCACCTCGGCGCGGTAGTCGTACTTGCGATCCGACATGCCGTCCGTGCAGGGCTCGGGATGCAGCCGGAACACCAGGCCGCCCACGCCCCACACCCCGACGTCGCCCTCGACCTTCACGCCGGCGTTGGCGGCGCTGACGTCGGGCTGGCCGGCGCGCGACAGGGTCAGGCCGTCTTCCTGGATCCGCCCGCCCCAGAACGGTTCGGTCCCGACCAGCTGGAAGTCGCCGGAGAAGTCCGGTCCGGGCGGGGTCGAGGCCGGCGCGTCGGCGGGCGCGGTCGAGGCGCCCTCGGAGGCGCCCATCGGCGACTCCCCGCATCCGGCGAGGGCCAGGACCAGGCTCAGGGCAAAAGGGGCGGCGGCGAGGGTTCGAAGCATGCGGCGCTATCCTCCGGAGGGCGGCTCACGCTAGACTCCCCCGCGATGAATCGGAACGCCTCTCCCCTCTCCTTCTTCGAGTTCTTCGCCGGCGGCGGCATGGCCCGCCTGGGCCTGGGCCAGGCCTGGGACTGCGCCTTCGCCAACGACTTCGACGCCGTCAAGGCGGCGACCTACGCCGACAACTTTCCCGGCCTCGGCATGAAGGATGGAAAGGGGCACTTCCACCAAGGCGACGTCTGGGACCTGACCGCCGACGACCTGCCGGGCCGCGCCGACCTGGCCTGGGCGTCCAGCCCCTGCCAGGACCTCAGCCTGGCCGGCGCCCGCAAGGGCCTGGCGGGCGAGCGGTCATCGGCCTTCTTCGGCTTCTGGAAGCTGGTCGAGGCGCTGGACGACCAGGGCCGCGCGCCCGACACCGTGGTGGTCGAGAACGTGGTGGGCCTGCTGACCTCGCACCGGGGCGACGACTTCACCGCCCTGTGCGGCCTGCTGGCGGCGCGCGGCTATCGCTTCGGCGCCCTCGAGATCGACGCCTCGCACTTCGTGCCCCAGTCGCGGCCCCGCGTCTTCGTGGTGGCCACCCGCCTGCCGGTCGACGGCCTGGAGGGCCAGAGCCCGTTCCACGGCCGGGCCGTGCGCGAGGCCGCCGCCCGCCTGCCGGCCGATCTGAAGGAGCGCTGGATCTGGTGGGGCCTGGACGCCCCGCCCGCCCGCAACGCCGACCTCGCCGCCGTGCTGGAGCCCGACGACCAGGTCGGATGGCGCGGCGAGGAGGCCACCGCCGCCCTGCTGGACCTGATGGCCCCGTCGCACCGCGCCTCGGTCGACGCGCGCATCCGGAGCGGCGAGCGCGCGGTGGGCGCGGTCTTCCGGCGCATGCGCGGCGGCGACCAGCGGGCCGAGGTGCGTTTCGACGGCCTGGCCGGCTGCCTGCGCACCCCGCGCGGCGGCTCCTCGCGCCAGACCCTGCTGGTGATCGACAAGGGCCAGGTGCGCTCGCGCCTGGTCACCCCGCGCGAGGGCTCCCGGCTGATGGGCCTGCCCGACGGCTATCGCCTGCCCCGCAGCGCCACGGCCGGCCTGCACGTGATCGGCGACGGCGTGGCCGCCCCGGTGGTCCGCTGGCTGTCCGAGCGGCTGCTGACTCCGCTGGCCCTCAGGAAATCTGCGTCCCTGGCCGCAGAATGAGCCGCTGACACGTCAAAACCCACGGCCTAAGGTGGGTTAAATCCTTCTCAAGCGAGACTTCCCATGGACGACGCCTCCTCGATCTACGACGCCGCGCGGTTCAAGCGCGCCGGGCGCGGCAAGATCTTCGACTCGATCCTGGACACGGTCGGCGACACGCCGCTGGTCCGCCTGCCCAACCTGACCGCCGAACTGAAGCCCAAGGGCACGGTCGTGGCCAAGCTGGAGTTCTTCAACCCGCTGGCCTCGGTCAAGGACCGCATCGGCGTGGCGATGATCGAGTACCTGGAGGCCAAGGGCCTGCTGAAGCCGGGCGGCACCATCGTCGAGCCGACCTCGGGCAACACCGGCATCGCCCTGGCCTTCGTGGCCGCCGCCAAGGGCTACAAGCTGACCCTGGTCATGCCGGAAAGCATGTCGATCGAGCGCCGCAAGATGCTGCTGCTGCTGGGCGCCAAGCTGGAGCTGACCCCGGCCGAGAAGGGCATGCGCGGCGCCGTCGCCCGCGCCCAGGAGATCATCGAGGCCATCCCCGGCGCGGTGATGCCCCAGCAGTTCGAGAACACCGCCAACCCGCTGATCCACCGCGTCTCGACGGCGGAAGAGATCTGGAACGACACCGCCGGCGCCGTGGACGCCGTGGTCTCGGGCGTGGGCACCGGCGGCACCATCTCGGGCGTCGGCCAGGTGCTGAAGGCCCGCAAGCCGTCGGTGAAGATGGTCGCGGTCGAGCCGGAAGCCTCGGCCGTGCTGTCGGGCGGCGCGCCCGGCCCGCACAAGATCCAGGGCATCGGCGCCGGCTTCGTGCCGGGCATCCTGGACCGCGGCGTGATCGACGAGGTCATCCAGGTGTCGAACGACGACAGCTTCGCCATGGCCCGCAAGGCGGCCTCGACCGAAGGCCTGCCGGTGGGCATCAGCTCGGGCGCGGCCCTGACCGCGGCCTTCGACTTGGCCATGCGCGACGAGTACGCCGGCAAGCTGATCGTGGCGATCATCCCCAGCTTCGCCGAGCGCTACCTGTCGACCGCGCTGTTCGAAGGCCTCTGACCCGGACCTAGGCGGAACGCGGGGGCGTGCGCGTCGGGATCGTCGGATGCGGGGTGGGCGGCATGGCCGCCGCCCTCGCCCTGGCGCGCGCCGGCCACGCCGTCACCCTGCTGGAGGCCTTCGAGGCCCCGCGCCCGCTGGGTTCGGGCCTGCTCCTCCAGCCGACGGGCCTGGCGGCCCTGCGTGCGCTCCAGCTGGACGAACAGGTCCGCGCCGCCGGCGCCGTGGTCGGTCGGCTGGAAGGCCAGGACAGCCGCGGCCGCAAGGTCATGGACCTGGACTACAACGACTGGCGGCCCGGGGGGCACGGCGTCGGCATCCATCGCGGCGTGCTGTTCCAGACCCTGCACGACGCCCTGCCCGGCGCGGGCGTCGAGGTCGTGACCGGGGCCCGCATCGTCCGGATCGAGCACCCCGCACGCCCCATCCTGCACGACGAGCGCGGCCGGTCCTGGGGAGCGTTCGACCTGGCGGTGGTCGCCGACGGCTCGGCCTCGCCGCTGCGGCCGGTCCTGCGCCCCGGCGCCCGGGCGCCGGTCTATCCGTGGGGCGCGGTCTGGACCCACGTGGCCGATCCCTGCGACCGGTTCGGCGGGGCGCTGCGCCAGATCTACCACCGCGCCGAGGTGATGGTCGGCGCCCTGCCCGTCGGTCGCGATCCGGACGGCCTGTCGCCCACCGGTCTGGCGATGTTCTGGTCCGTGCCGGTCGCCGGCCTCGACGCCTTCCTGGCCGGCGACTTCGCCGCCTGGCGCGACCAGCGCCTCAAACCCCTGTGGCCCGACCTGGCCGCCCTGCTGGCCGAACGCGACGACTGGAACGGCTTCTCCAAGGCGCTCTATCGCGACGTCTCGGTGGGCCGCTGGAACCATCAGGCCTGCACCCTGCTGGGCGACGCGGCCCACGGCACCAGCCCGCAGCTGGGACAGGGCGCGAACCTGGCTCTGATGGACGCGGTCGAGCTGGCCGAGCGCCTGGGCCGCGACAGCCGCCCCGTCGCCGTTTCGGTTGGTGCCTGGCAGGCCGACCGCCGCCGCCACACGGCCCTCTACCAGGTGGCGTCCAAGGCCCTGACCCCGCTGTTCCAGTCGCACGGCGGCTTCTGGCCCGCGGTGCGCGACTGGATCTTCACCCCGATGTCGGGCCTGCCCGGCGTCAAGCAGGTGGCGGCGCGCCTGCTGACGGGGACCCTGCGCCTGGGACGGTTCCCGCGCGTTACACGGCCATGACCGCCCCCAAGTCCACGGACGTCTTCGACCCCGCCAAGCGCTCGGCCGTGATGGCCCGGGTCAGGAGCCGGGACACCAAGCCCGAGCTGCTGCTGCGCCGGCTGCTGACCGATCTCGGCGCGCGCTACCGCCTGCACCGCAAGGACCTGCCCGGCTCGCCCGACGTGGCCATGCCCGGCCGCCAGCTGGCGATCTTCGTCCACGGCTGCTTCTGGCACGGCCACGACTGCCCGCGCGGCTCGCGCGTGCCCAAGGCCAACCGCGACTATTGGCTGGCCAAGGTGGCCCGCAACGTCGCCCGGGACGCGCGCAACCGCACCGACTTGGCGGCGGGCGGCTGGCGGGTGGAGACGGTGTGGGAGTGCGAGATGAAGGATCGGGAGGGGTTGAAGGGGCGGTTGGCGAAATTGTTGGACGAGACCCCGCGCGCGTAGACCCCCTCAGTCGCTTCGCGACAGCTCCCCCAGAGGGGGAGCATCTGGCGCGGCATAGATCCTCCCCCTCTGGGGGAGGTGGCCCGGAGGTCCGGAGGGAACTGGCTCCGCCTAGGCCGCCGCCCGCGCCGTCCCCGTCGGCAGCACCTCGCTCAGGGCCGCGTGCAGCTGGCTGGGGTCGATCGGCTTGGCGACGTGGGCGTTCATGCCGGCCGCGTGGCAGGCTTCCCAGTCCTTGGCGGTGGCCGAGGCGGTGACGGCGATCACCGGGATGTCGCGGTTGGGCCCCTCGGCGGCGCGCAGCTGACGCGTGGCGTCGCGGCCGTCCATGCCGGGCATGTAGACGTCCATCAGCATGACGTCGAAGACCTCGGACTGCAGCAGCTCCAGGGCCCGCTCGCCGGACTCGGCCAGGGTGGGCTGGATGCCGAACGACTGCAGGACCAGCTCGATGGCCCGGCGGTTGACCACGTGGTCGTCGACCACCAGCACCCGCGCGCCCTCGACCACCACGCCGCCGGCCTGGGAGCCCGGGGCCTCGGCCGCCTCGACGCACACCTCCAGCCGGAAGCGCGAGCCCTTGCCGGGCTTGCTGGTCACCGTCAGGTCGCCGCCCATCAGCCGGGCCAGCTCGCGGCTGATCACCAGGCCCAGGCCCGAACCGCCGTGCTCGCGGGCGACGTTGGACGCCAGCTGGTCGAAGGGCGTGAACAGCCGCGCCAGCTGGTCCTCGGTCAGGCCGCGCCCGGTATCGGCGACCACCGCCTCGAACACCAGGTGATCGTCGGCCTCGCGCGCCGACAGGCGCACGGTGACCGCGCCGCGGTCGGTGAACTTGATGGCGTTGGACAGCAGGTTGTTGAGCACCTGGCGCAGGCGCATGGCGTCGCCGGCCACCCACCTCGGAAGATGCGCCGCGCCCTCGACCCGCAGGCGCAGGCCCTTCTTGTTGGCGTCGGGCCGCCACAGCCGCAGGGTGTCGGCCATGGCCTGGCGCAGGTCGAACGGGGCCTGCTCGACCGCCATCCGCCCGGCGTCCAGGCGCGACAGGTCCAGCAGGTCGTTGAGCAGGGTGCGCATCATCGCCCCGGCGTCGCCGATCAGCTGGGCGTGCAGCTTGGAGGCGGCCTCGGGCACGTCGCTGTGCAGGCGCGCCGCCCCGGCCAGGATGGCGCTGATCGGCGTGCGCAGCTCGTGGCTGATCATGGCCACGAAGGCCGACTTGGCGGCGACGGCCTCCTCGGCCTCGTGACGACGGCGCTCGGCCTCCTCCTTGGCCGCGGCCTCGGCGCGCAGGGCCCGCTCCAGGGTGCGGGCGGCGACGAACACCGAGACGATCAGCAGGGCCACCCCGAACCACAGGGCGTTGGCCAGCGGGGCGTGCGGATTGGCCGCCCGGGCCACGAACGGCACGATCAGCAGATAGACCACGTGGGGCGCGGCCGCCGAGATCGTCGCCGACCTCAGGCTGGAATTGACGACGATGACGTTGAGCAGGGCCCCGGCCAGCAGCATGCCGCCCAGGGTGGGGGCGAACCGCACCGACGAGGCGAACAGCGGCAGAGACAGGAAGCCGAAGATGACCGAGGTCACCGCCGGCATGGCGGCGACGGCGAACCGCAAGGCGCGGCCGGGATTGGGCCGGCGCACCATCCGGCGGATCAGGATCAGCTCCAGCAGCTGGGCGGCCGAATAGGTCCCCGCCCACAGCCAGGTCCAGCTGGCGCCCATGAAGACGTGCAGCATCAGGGCGATCATCACCGTGGCGACGACGCGCAGGTACAGGTTGCCGCGCCGCGCGAGCGCCGCCCTCACCTCAGCAGACTGATGCCGTCCGTCGTCCACGCAGCCCCCCGTGTCACGTGGTCCCCACCACGCGCGGAATGCCCATAGCATGAAACATCGTCGCTAAGAGGGGGTGAAAGACCCTGATTCGTTCGCGGGGTTTTCGACCGACCACGGACGGAACCTGCCCGCATTCCCGCCCTGAAGGGGCATTTTCAACTCGCGGGCGATGGCGGGATGAGATTCGTGATCACGGCTTGCCTGGACGTATCAGGAAACGCCGTCCGGCGGCCGCCCCAGGACCCGCTCCAGCGACAACGCGTCGCAGCCCTCGATCTCGACCAGCTTCAGCCGCGCCCCGGCGCCCGAGGCGATGGACAGGGACGACTTGGCCACGCCCAGGGTCTTGGCCAGCAGGGCCAGCAGCGCCGCGTTGGCCGCGCCCTCGACCGGCGGGGCGGCGACCCGCACCTTCAGATAGGGCCGGCCCTCGCCGTCCACCGCCCAGCCGTCGACGGCCTCGCGCCCGCCGCGCGGAGTGAGGCGGACCGCCAGACGGACCTTGGACGACATGGGATCAGTAGTAGCTGCCGCCGGTGACCAGGCCCACCAGGGCGTCGTGCAGGGCCGGCAGCAGATAGACCCGCACGCCGGTGATGATCAGCAGCACGATGATCGGGCTGATGTCGACGCCGCCCAGCGGCGGGATGATGCGGCGGAAAGGCCGCAGGACCGGATCGGTCACCCGATCCAGGAACTCGGCGATCTGGCGGAGATAGGGATTGCGCAGGTTGATGATGTCGAACGCCACCAGCCAGCTCAGCACGGCCGAGATGATGATCGCCCACCACAGCAGGCTGAGCAGCGCGCCAGCGATGAAGAAGACGAAGTTGATGATGGCGACCATGGGCTTCCCGTCCGAGTGTCCCGCTTCATTGCCGCGCCTTGGCGGCCCTGGCAAGCAAAGGCCGCAGATCGGCCAACCGGGCGCTTGACGAGGCCGCCGCCCCAACGTATCTCCGCGCTTCCTTGGGGCCGTAGCTCAGATGGTAGAGCGCCTCGTTCGCAATGAGGAGGTCAGGGGTTCGATTCCCCTCGGCTCCACCAAGGACCTTCCAGACATCCTTTGACGCCGACCCGCCCGCTTTTCGCGCGGGGTCCGCCGGATCGCGTCGCACGCCCGCGCGGACCTGGACAAGGGTCGCGCGGCGCCCGACGTTCCGCTCCCTGGATCGGGAGGGCCTCTCTTGCGTATCGGAAAACTGCTTCTGTTGTCGGCCGCCTGCGCTGCGCTCTCCGGGCCGGCCCTTTCCTCGACGGCCCTGGCCCAGCCCGCCGGCGACCTGGCCCGCCAGCAGGCCACGGCGCAGCGGGTCCAGATCACCCGCGACGACTGGGGGATCGCCCACGTCCACGGCAAGAGCGACGCCGATGCGGTGTTCGGCATGATCTACGCCCAGGCCGAGGACGACTTCCCGCGCATTGAGGCCAACTACCTGACCAATCTGGGCCGCACGGCCGAGGCGGAAGGCGAGAAGGCGGTCTGGCAGGACCTGCGGATGCGGCTGTTCGTCGATCCGGCCGACCTGCAGGCCCGTTACGACAAGAGCCCCGCCTGGCTGAAGAGCCTGATGGACGCCTGGGCCGACGGGCTGAACTACTACCTGGCCACCCATCCGGACGTGAAGCCCAAGGTGCTGACCCGGTTCGAACCGTGGATGGCGCTGAGCTTCACCGAGGGCAGCATCGGCGGCGACGTCGAGCGGATCTCGCTGGGCGAGCTGGAGGCCTTCTACGGCAAGCCCCGGATGCAGGCCTCGGCCGAGGTCCGGGCGCGGGAGTTCGCCCAGGCCGTGGCGTTCCGCGAACCCACCGGCTCGAACGGCTTCGCCATCGCCCCGTCCAACACCAAGGACGGCCACGCCCTGCTGCTGATCAACCCGCACACCTCGTTCTTCTTCCGCTCCGAACTGCAGGTGACCAGCGACGCGGGGCTGAACGCCTACGGCGCGGCGACCTGGGGCCAGTTCTTCGTCTATCAGGGCTTCAACGCCCACGCCGGCTGGATGCACACCTCCAGCACGGTCGACGTGGTCGACGAGTTCGCCGAGACGATCCAGAGCCAGGGCGGCAAGCTCTTCTACAAGTACGGAGCCGAACAGCGGCCGGTCGAGACACGCGCGGTCGAGGTCGCCTATCGCGCCGCCGATGGGAGCCTGGCCAAGAAGAGCTTCACCACCTACCGCACCCACCACGGTCCCATCGTCCGGGCGGCGGACGGCAAGTGGGTGGCCTTCGCCATGATGTACAAGCCGGTCGAGGCGCTGGAGCAGTCGTTCCTGCGCACCAAGGCCGTAGACTACGCCAGCTTCCTGAAGGTGGCCGAGCTGAAGGCCAATTCCTCGAACAACACCCTGTTCGCCGACGACAAGGGCGAGGTGGCCTATCTGCACCCGCAGTTCATCCCCCGGCGCGACGACCGCTTCGACTACACCAAGCCCGTCGACGGCGCGAACCCGGCCACCGACTGGAAGGGCCTGCACGCCCTGTCCGAGGCGCCGCACCTGAAGAACCCGCCCAATGGCTGGCTGATGAACACCAACAACTGGCCCTATTCGGCGGCCGGTCCCTACAGCCCCAAACAGGCGGACTATCCGCGCTACATGGACAGCGTCGGCGAGACGCCGCGCGGGATCCACGCCACGCGGGTCCTGAGCGCCCGCAAGGACTTCACCCTGCCCACCCTGATCCAGGCCGCCTATGACCCCTACCTGACCGCCTTCGCCGATCTGATCCCGACCTTGTCCAAGGCCTATGACGCGACGCCCGACGGCGATCCGACGAAGGCGCGGCTGGCGGCCCAGATGGCGGCGCTGAAGGCCTGGGACCTGAAGTGGTCGGCGGCCTCAACCGAGACCTCGCTGGCGGTGTTCTGGGGCGAGGCACTGTGGGCCAAGTCGGCGCCCCAGGCCCGGAAGGAGGGCGTTTCGGTCTACAAGTACATGGCCGAACGCACGACCCCGGCCCAGAAGCTGGAAGCCCTGGCCGAGGCCTCGGATCGCCTGAGCGCCGACTTCGGCGACTGGCGCACGCCCTGGGGGACGATCAACCGCTTCCAGCGCAACGACGGCGCCATCGTCCAGACCTTCGACGACGCCAAGGCCTCGATCCCGGTGCCCTTCGCCTCGGGCCAGTGGGGGTCGCTGGCCTCGTTCGGGGCCAAGCGCTATCCGGGCACGAAGAAGTACTACGGGACCAGCGGCAACAGCTTCGTGGCCGTGGTCGAGTTCGGGCCGCGGGTGAAGGCCCTGGCGGTGTCGGCGGGCGGCGAGAGCGGCGATCCGAAGTCGAAGCACTTCCTGGACCAGGCCCAGCGCTACGCCGACGGGGCCCTGCGGCCGGCCTACTTCTACCCGGACCAACTGACGGGTCACGTCGAACGCAACTACCGGCCGGGCGAGTAGGCAAGGCGGCTTGAGCGGAGCGCGATTGCAGCCCATGGTTGGCTTTCGGGGAGACACGACATGAATCTGGCCCAAGCCATCCGCACCGTGGGCGTCGCCGGCCTGGCGCTGGCCTTGAGCGCCTGCGCGCTGTTCGCCCCGCCCTACGACGCCACCCTGGATGAGAAGACCACCAGCGCCTACGAGAGCGTGGCCAAGCTGGCGGCCCAGGCCGAGATGGGCCTCTACCAGGACAAGGCCACCTATCCCGGGACGGTCGACACCTACGCCACCATCCAGGGGGCCCTGGCCGTGGTGGCCGTGCGCGCCGCCTCGGCCCCGGTGGCCGGCAAGCGGGCCGAACAGGCGCGCGACATGACCGTCGGCTTCATCAAGGGCTGCAGCGCCCAGGTCTCGGGCCTGGCGAAGCTGCACCAGACCTACGGCGTGGTCCCGAACACCGGCGCCACCCAGGCCATGATGGTCAGCTGCGACCAGGCGGCCAAGGCCGTCGGCGCCATGAAGAACAACTAGAGGCCCAGGGGGAGACTGACCGATGCTGGATTTCGCCAACCTGCGGATCGACAACGTGGACCAGCTGGTCTCGACCCTCGAGGACGAGCTGGGCGGGGTGTCCACCCAGTGGTGGAACGCCAACAAGTCGGTGGTGGCCGGCTACCTGCGCAGCCTGGCCGAGGCGACGCTGCAGACCCAGGTCGCCCTGACCAACCAGCAGATCCCGGCCGAAGCGGCCGACATGATCATGCGCAACCAGCAGCTGGCCTTCAACCAGACTCTGCAGTTCACCAAGTTCATGACCCTGGTCCTGGCCCAGCAGCTGCTGGATGCGACGTTCCGGGTGATCGGCTGGGTGATCTACAACAAGACCGGCGTGAACCTGGCGCCCAGCCTGGTGCAGCCGGCGGGGACCGCGGCGAGCTGACGAACGGCCGGACCTAGGCCTCGGCGCCGATGCCGATCGGCCGGAAGTCGATCTCCGGATAGTAGCCGGCCATCCGCTCGATGGCGGCCCGGTTGGCGGCGCTGAGCAGCTGGGCGCCCCGGCCGCTGACGCCGACGTTGAAGCGATTGTCGGGTCCGCGCGCCTGGGCCACCCGCTGTTCGAGGTCGGCGGCCGCGAAGGTCTGGGGTTCACGCGCCAGCAGGCCGGATCGATCCAGCACATCGCGCACCCCTTCGGCGCCGCCCAGCACGATGTTCTCGTAGTGGAAGACGTTGGCCGGACGGGTGCTCATCCACGATGCGTAGAACTTCAGGTACCAGGCGGCGACCAGGTCGACGACCGCGTCGACCCGGTAGTGGAAGTCCCGCTGGCAGATGCTCTGATCGAAGTAGGCCCACGGGATTTCCGGGCTTTCCGTGGCGATGTGCTCGGCCAGGCTGACCATGCAGTCGTGGATGTCGCGCACGAGCACCAACGTGGTGATGGCGTAGCCGTCGATGACCCGCAGGCTGTATTCCGACGCGCAGGTGTGATGCTGCGCCACCAGGTTCTGGCCCGCCAGGCTCTCGATCAGGCGATGGGACAGCTCCTGCTCGCGGCGGCTGGAACTGGGCAGGCCGTCGGGCGCGACCAGCGGCAGGGTGCCAGCCCAGTCGGCGAAGGTGGCGCGACCGAAACCCGGCAGGGAAGCGATCACCGAGGACAAGAACGTCGATCCGCTCTTGGGAAAAGCCGTGATCAGAACCAGCATGCACACCTCGCGCGTGTCATCGTTCCGTGTCCGGATGGTTTTCCCGCACGCCGGCCTCCCCGCCGACCGTGCTTGTCGGGCGATCCTATCACGGACTGTTCCCCTCGATCCAAGGCTTAGGTTCGAAACTAGTTGCCTTTTGCGAGAGTTGGAACGGTACTGTTCCCAACGGTTGAGCTTGAAGATCGTTCACAGGCGAGACGATCGTTGCCAATCGGGGAGGCGATCATGAAAATATCCGCTCTATCGATACTCGGCGCCGCGAGCCTGGCGCTCCTGATCCACGTCGCGCCGGCCAGCGCCCAGGCGACCCGAACCTGGGTCTCGGGCGTCGGCGACGACGCCAACCCCTGCAGCCGCACGGCCCCCTGCAAGACCTTCGCGGGCGCCATTTCGAAAACGGCGGCCGGCGGTGAGATCAACACCCTGGATCCGGGCGGCTTCGGCGCCCTGACGATCACCAAGGCGATCACCATCGCCAACGACGGCGCCGGGGAAGCCGGCGTGCTGGCGGCGGGCACCAACGGCTTCGTCATCAACGCCGCGGCCACCGACAAGATCACCATTCGAGGGATCACGTTCAACGGCGTGGGCACCGGGGTGAACGGCATCGTGTTCAATTCCGGCGCTTCGCTCAGCGTCGAGAACGTCAGCATCTCGGGCTTCTCGAACTACGGGATCCTGGTGCAACCCAGCACGGCCGGGCGCGTGAACATCCAGGACACCACGGTCGAGAGCAACGGATCGGGCACCACCGGCGGCGGCGTGCTGGTGCGTCCCACCGGGACCGGGTCGGCGGCGGTCGACTTCAGCACCACGCGGCTGGTCAACAACGTGCTGGGGCTGCGGCTGGAGAACTCCATCGCGGGGACCGGCGCGATCACCGCCGCGGCGGTCGACACCACGGCGGCCGGCAACGTCTATTCGGGCTTCGTGGTCGCCCAGACGGCGGGCAGCGGCGCGGTCTCGCTGAACATCGACCGCTCGGCGTCGGTGAACAACGGCGTCGGCGTCAACCTTTCGGGAACCGGCGCGGTCATCCGCGTGGGCAGCTCGATGGTCACCGGCAACGGGGTTGGCATCAATTCGTCGACCACCAACCTGCTGTCGTATGGCAACAACCACGTCGACGACAACACGTCGCCGGGCACCGCCATGCCGGTCATCCCGCTGAAATAGGACGCCGGACGGCCTGGCGTCCGCTCGGGAACGCCAGGCCGATTTGGACGCGCCTTAGCCTTGGCGCTTGTCGCGCTTGGCCAGGACGCGCAGGCGCAGGGCGTTCAGCTTGATGAAGCCGCCGGCGTCGCGGTGGTCGTAGGCGACCTTGCCTTCCTCGAAGGTGACCAGGTCCTGGTCGTACAGCGAGTAGGGGCTGGTGCGGCCGATGACGGTGACGTTGCCCTTGTAGAGCTTGACCCGCACCTGGCCGGCCACCTTGGCCTGGCTGTAGTCGATGGCGGCCTGCAGCATCTCGCGCTCGGGCGAGAACCAGAAGCCGTTGTAGACCAGCGACGCATACTTCGGCATCAGCTCGTCCTTCAGGTGCATCGCGCCGCGGTCCAGCGTGATGCTCTCGATGCCGCGGTGGGCGGCCAGCAGGATGGTGCCGCCGGGGGTCTCGTAGACGCCGCGCGACTTCATGCCCACGAAGCGGTTCTCGACCAGGTCCAGGCGGCCGACGCCGTTGTCGCGACCCAGCTCGTTCAGCTTGGTCAGCAGGGTGGCCGGGCTCATCTTGACGCCGTCGATGGCGACCGGGTCGCCCTTCTCGAAGTCGATGGTGATGATGGTCGGCTTGTCCGGCGCGTCCTCGGGCGAGATCGTGCGCATGTGGACGAACTCGGGGGCCTCGACCGCCGGGTCCTCCAGGACCTTACCTTCCGAGCTGCTGTGCAGAAGGTTGGCGTCGACGCTGAACGGCGCCTCGCCGCGCTTGTCCTTGGTGATCTGGATCTGGTGCTTCTCGGCGAAGTCCAGCAGGGCCTCGCGGGACTTGAGGTCCCATTCGCGCCAGGGGGCGATCACGGTGATGTCGGGCTCGAGGCCGTAGTAGCCGAGCTCGAAGCGGACCTGGTCGTTGCCCTTGCCGGTCGCGCCGTGGCTGACGGCGTCGGCGCCGGTCTTGCGGGCGATCTCGATCTGCTTCTTGGCGATCAGCGGACGGGCGATCGAGGTGCCCAGCAGGTACTGGCCCTCATAGACGGTGTTGGCGCGGAACATCGGGAAGACGTAGTCGCGCACGAACTCCTCGCGCACGTCCTCGATGAAGATGTTCTCGGGCTTCACGCCGGCGGCCAGGGCCTTGGCGCGGGCCGGCTCGATCTCTTCGCCCTGGCCCAGGTCGGCGGTGAAGGTCACGACCTCAGCGCCGTATTCGGTCTGCAGCCACTTGAGGATGATCGAGGTGTCGAGGCCGCCCGAATAGGCGAGCACGACCTTCTTCACGGACTTGTCGGCCATGAGGGGGTCCTTCCGAGGAAACACAAAGTCGCAAGCGTCTCTCCTTCGGAGAAACACCGGGTCGCGGGGCGTTTAGCGCGGTTTCACGACGATTGAAACGGCGTGTTGGCCGATCCCAAAGATCGGCCCTAGAGATCGCCTTCGTCGCTCAAGGTCTCCATGACCTTGCGCAGGTGCACCAGCTGGCTCAGCGCCAGGGCGGCGGCCAGGGTGGCGCGCACGCACAGCACGATCACCGCGCTGGCGCCTTCGACCCGGTAGGTGAGCTGGGTAAGGGTGAACGACAGCAGGATCAGGATCGCCAGGACCGGGATCGCCAGCAGGCCCACGCCCTTGGACGCCCGCCAGGTCGGCCGGCCGTCCAGCCCCCATTGCATGGGGATGCGCGCGCCCTTGGGGATGCGCTTCCAGGCGCTCTGGGCGGTGGAGGCGATGATCGCCAGGGCGGCGATCGACAGGCCGTCGCCCAGGATGCGCAGCGCCGCTTCCATGGCCTAGACCGTCACCTGCGCGCCCAGTTCGACCACGCGGCCGGGCGGAATCTTGAAGAAGTCGGTCGGGTTGGTGGCGTTCTTCATCAGGAAGATGAAGATCCGGTCCTGCCACAGCGGCATGCCGCTGTTGGCCGACGGCACGATCGAGCGGCGGCCCAGGAAGAAGCTGGTGGCCATGATGTCGAACTTCAGGCCCTGCTGCTTGCGCAGGATGGCCAGGGCCTTGGGCACGTTCGGGCTTTCCATGAAGCCGTAATAGATCTCGACCTTCTTGAAGTCGGCGTTGATGGCCTGGGTGCGGACGCGGTCCTCGTCGGCGACGCGCGGCGTCTCGGCCGTGCGGACGGTCAGGATCACGTTGCGCTCGTGCAGCACCTTGTTGTGCTTGAGGTTGTGCATCAGGGCGACCGGGGTCATGTCCGGGTCGGAGGTCAGGAAGATCGCCGTGCCAGGGGCGCGGTGCGGGGCGCGGGCCCGTAGGATCTCCATCAGGTCGACCAGGGGCACGCTGTCGCGGCGCGTCTTGTCGGTCAGGATCTGGGCGCCGCGCGTCCAGGTCCACATGACCAGCACCAGCACCGCGCCGAACACCAGCGGCAGCCAGGCGCCGTCCGGGATCTTCAACGCGTTGGAGGCGATGAACACCAGGTCGATCAACGCCAGAGGCACCAGCAGGGCGGCCGTCTGCCAGAGGGTCCACTTCCAGACCAGGCGCAGCACCACATAGGCCAGCAGGGTGTCGACGAACATCGCCCCGGTCACGGCGATGCCGTAGGCGCTGGCCAGCTTGTGCGAGCTCTGGAACATGACCAGCAGGACCAGCACGCCGATCAGCAGGAAGCTGTTGACCGACGGCACGTAGATCTGGCCGGCCTGGGTCTCGGAGGTGCGCTTGATGTCCAGGCGCGGCAGCAGGCCCAGCTGCACGGCCTGCTGGGTCATCGAGAAGGCGCCGGTGATCACCGCCTGGCTGGCGATGACCGTGGCCACCGTGGCCATCAGCAGCACCGGCCAGTAGGCGAAGGTCGGGACCATGTCCCAGAACGGGTTGTGCCGCGAGGCCGGGTGGTCCAGCACCAGCGAGCCCTGGCCCAGATAGTTCAGGGCCAGGCAGGGGAAGGCCAGGTACAGCCAGGCGGCGCGGATCGGGCTTTTGCCGAAGTGGCCCATGTCGGCGTACAGCGCCTCGGCGCCGGTCACCGCCAGGAACACGCTGCCCAGGATCACGAAGCCCAGGAAGCCGTTCTCGAGCAGGAAGCGCACGCCGTACCAGGGATTGAAGGCGCGCAGGATCGACAGGTCGTCCACCAGGTGGAACAGGCCCAGGGCGCCCAGGATCAGGAACCAGGCCGCCATGACCGGCCCGAACAGGGCGGCCATCCGGTGGGTTCCCTTGGCCTGGACCAGGAACAGGGCCACCAGGATCCCGGCCGAGATCGGCAACACATAGGCCGACAGGGCATGGCCGAGGTGCGGCGCGTCCTTCATGCCCTCCACCGCCGACAGCACCGAGATGGCCGGGGTGATGATGCCGTCGCCGTAGAACAGCGCCGCGCCGATCACGCCCAGGAAGAACACGGCGGTCGAACGCTTGTTGCCGACCTTGCCGAGAGCCTTCTGGGCCAGGGCCATCAGGGCCAGGGTGCCGCCCTCGCCCTTGTTGTCGGCCCGCATGAAGAAGATCACGTACTTGATCGTGACGAACAGGGTCAGGGTCCACAGGACCAGCGACACCACTCCCAGCACGGCGTGCTCGGTGGCGGTGGTGCTGCGCGAATGGGCCAGGGCCTCGCGCATGGCGTAGAGCGGACTGGTCCCGATGTCGCCGAACACCACGCCCACCGCGCCGAGCGCCAGCGCGAGAAAGCTGTGCCCTTTCAGGTCATGGCCGGCTTGCGGAGGGACGTCACACGGGGCGGCGCTGTCGGAAGCGGGAGCGCCAGAGGCTTCGGAAGCCATTCAATCCCTCCGGGGTCGCCCTCGCAAAACACGGTGCGGAGCCCCATATCGATCAAGCGGGGCGCGATACACCCAATCCCGTCCCGGTTCAATCGCGACCTGACGCCGGACCGCGGCGATAGTTTTTGGTTGAACGCACGAACGACGCCCTTAGGGTCCTGCCATAGAAAAATGTCCGACAGTCAGAAATTCCCCGTCGCCGCGCACGCCCTGGCCTATTTGGCGCACAAGAGCGCCTTTTCGGCCGACCGCGCCGTGGCCAGCGCGGAGCTGGCCGCCTCGGTCCCGACCAATCCCGTCGTGGTGCGTCGCGTGACGGCCATGCTGGGCAAGGCGGGGCTGATCGGCGCGCGCGCCGGCGCCAACGGCGGCGCATGGCTGCTCAAGGCCCCCGAGGCCATCACCCTGGACGTCGTCCTGCGGGCCGTGAACGGCTGCGCCCACCTGGGCGTCGCGCCCAAGGGCGTCAAGGGCTGCCCGGTCGGCGAGAAGATCCCCGAGGCCGTGCGCGGGGCGATGATCGCCGCCGACACCGCCGTCGCCGACCGCCTGTCGCAGATCTCGGTCGCCGACCTGCTGAACAGCGCCTCGGTGGAGGCGGCCGCCTGAGGGCCCATCGCCGCTAAACCGGCTTGCAGAATAACTGCATCAACTACAGTTGCCGATCCCCTGGAAAACCGCGCAACCGCTCATACGTAATCGACACGGTTTCAGTTGCGAAGCCGCCAACCATTCCAGGGCTCACGACAATGACCAAGGTCGCCATCGTTTATCACTCGGGCTACGGCCACACCGCCGTCCTGGCCGACAAGATCGCCGAGGGCGTCCGCGACGCCGGCCAGACCCCGCTCCTGCTGAAGATCGACAACGCCGCCCAGGACTTCGCGCCGATCATCGAAGAGATCACCGCGGCTGACGCCGTAGTGTTCGGCGCGCCCACCTACATGGGCGACGTCTCGGGCGTGTTCAAAGTGTTCGCCGACGCCACCGCCGGGGTGTTCTTCACCGGCGCCTGGAAGGACAAGCTGGCCGCGGGCTTCACCAATTCGCACAGCTTCGCGGGCGACAAGGGCCACGCCCTGGAAAGCCTGACCATCCTGGCGGCCCAGCACGGCATGAACTGGGTGAACCTGGGCCTGGCCCCTCCCGGAGTCACGGCGGCCGAACGCGGCCCCGACACGATCAACCGCGTCGGTTCGTTCATCGGCCTGGCCGCCCAGTCGGACAACGCCTCGCCCGAGATCAGCCCGCCGGCCGGCGACCGCGAGACCGCCCGCCTGTTCGGCGTCCGCATCGCCGAGGCCGCCGTCCGCTGGACGCGGGGCGCCCAGCCGGCGCTCAGCGAAGCCGCCTAGACCCCACAAGCCCCGTCCTTCCTGATCCCCCAGCCCGAAGGACGGGCCCGCGGCGCTCCGGCGCCGCCGAGGGGGCGCTTGAGCCCGAGCGTCCCCTCCCCTCTCTTTATTTCCGAAACGGACGCCCCCTCCGCCACGTCGCTTCGCGACGCGCCACCTCCCCCGTTTGCACGGTTGAGGAGAGAGTCGGCGCATCGTGACGGAGGGGCGTCTCCGCGCATGTGCTTGAACCAAACCAGCGGTCGTGCTTCGTCTCGGTGACGTTACGCAGCTGCCCTGGACACACGCCGCATGGCCCGCCGCCTCGCCCTGATCACCGGCGCCTCCGCCGGCATCGGAGCCGCCTTCGCCCGCATCTACGCCAGCCATGGCTATGACGTGGCCCTGACCGCGCGCAGGCTCGACCGGCTGGAGGCCCTGGCCGCCGAGATCCGCCTGAGGTTCGGCGTCGAGGCCTATCCGATCGCCGCCGACCTGGCCCAGCCCGAGGCTGTCGACACGATGCTGGCCGCCGTCGAGGCCGAGGGCCGGGTGGTCGACGCCCTGGTCAACAACGCCGGCTACGGCCTGCCCGGCGCCTACGCCCAGACCCAGTGGACCGACCAGGCCGCCTTCCTGCAGGTGCTGCTGGTCTCGGTCTGCGGCCTGACCCACAAGGTGCTGCCGGGCATGGTCGAGCGCGGCTTCGGCCGGATCGTCAACGTCGCCTCCCTGGCCGGCCTGACCCCCGGCGCGGCCGGCCACACCCTCTATGCGGCCACCAAGAGCTTCCTGGTGAAGTTCTCCCAGAGCCTGCACCTGGAGACCCAGAGCGCCGGCGTCCACGTCAGCGCCCTGTGCCCGGGCTTCACCTATTCGGAATTCCACGACGTCAACGGCACCCGCGCCCAGGTCAGCCAGAGCCTGCCCGCCTGGCTGTGGCTCGGCGCCGACGAGGTGGCCGCCGCCGGCTACGAGGCGGCCGAGGCCAATCGCGCCATCTGCGTGCCGGGCTCACCCAACAAGGCCATCGCCGTGCTGGCCAAGCTGGTCCCCGACGACTGGGCCCTGGCCCTGATGGCCAGCCAGGGCTCGCGGTTCAGGAAGGTTTGAGCGCGGTGCGTCCTTCGAGGCCCACTCCGCGGGCGACTCAGGATGAGGAGCGTTGTCGCCGAATTCCTCATCCTGCGGTGCGAGCCCCAGGCGAGCCTCGAAGGACGCACGGCGTCAACGATGCTCGGCGTACGGCGCCTTGGCGTCGGCCCGGATCAGCCCTCGCGTGGCGTCGCCCACGCCGATCAGCACGAACTGCACCGCCAGGGCGCAGAGGATCAGGCCCAGCACCCGCACGACGATGCTCATGCCGATCCGCCCCAGCACCCGGCTGATGATCGGCGAAGCCCAGAAGGTGGCCACCAGCACCACCGCGACGGCCGCGATCACCCCGCAGCCGATGGCCATGCCCGCCAGGCCGAAGCCCTTGGCCTCGCTGGCGTAGATGATCACCGTCGAGATCGCGCCCGGCCCGATCAGCAGCGGCATGGCGAACGGCACGATCAGCCGCTCGAAGCGCTGCTTGGCGTAGACCCGCGCCGACTGGCCCTCGACGCCCTCGGCCGCGTCGGCGAACATGGTGGTGAAGTCGTCGCGCACCATGTCCAGGCCCAGGATGAACAGGATGATGCCGCCGGCGATGCGGAAGGCCGGCATCGAGATGCCGAAGAACTCCAGCAGCGACACGCCGGTGAAGTAGAAGAAGATCAGGAAGGCGGCGACGAACAGGCCGATATAGACCGCCACCATCCGCCGGCCGGCGGCGGCCGCGCCCAGGGTGGCGGCGGCGAACAGCGGCACGTTGCCGATCGGGTCGATCAGGGCGAACAGGGCGACGAAGAAGTTGACGGCGAGCTCGGCCTGGCTCATTCGGGGTGCTTAGCCTTCAATTCGCGCGGATCCGCATCCTTCTTAGGGTGATGCGAGCCCGCGCGCCAACCCCGGGGACGTCTCCATGACCGCCGATCCGCGCCTGATCCTGCCGCTCGACCTGCCCAGCATCGCCGAGGCCCGCGCCATGGTCGAGACGCTGGGCGACGCGGTGTCGTTCTACAAGATCGGGCTGGAGCTGCTGGCCACCGACGGCATGGGCCTGGCCCGCGACCTGAAGGGCGAGGGCAAGTCGATCTTCCTGGACTGGAAGCTGCACGACATCGGCGCGACCGTGGAGCGTTCGGCCCGGGTGCTGGCCGGCGCCGGCTGCGACCTGCTGACCGTCCACGCCGAGCCGCAGGTGATGCAGGCGGCCGTCAAGGCCAAGGGCGGCTCCGACCTGAAGATCCTGGCCGTCACCGTGCTGACCAGCCTGACCGACGCCGACCTGATCGAGCTCGGCTACGCCTTCTCGGCGCGCGACCTGGTCGCCCGGAGGATCCGCCAGGCGGTCGACTGCGGCGTCGACGGCATCGTCTCCTCGCCCCACGAGGCCGCCCTGGCCCGCGAGATCGCCGGGCCCGATTTCCTGGTGGTGACGCCGGGCGTGCGCCCCTTCTGGTCCGCCAAGAACGACCAGGCCCGCGCCGCCACCCCGGCGGACGCCCTGAAGGCCGGCGCCAGCCACCTGGTCTGCGGCCGTCCGATCACGGCGGCGAACGACCCGCGCGAGGCGGCGCTGAAGGTGGTGGCGGAGATGGCGGGGGCCTGACCCAGGCGTCCCTGGGGACCGCCCAGGACAGCAGGCCATGGGAGGGGGCGGGCATCCGCAGGAGCCCGGCGCCCCGTCGCGGTGGCGCGCCTCATGGCCGGGCGCGGTCGGCAACCTGTGCGTGCAAGGCCTCCGCCGGGGACATGAGGCTCGCCGAACGCGAACCCGACGGCTTGGGCGCGCGCGGGATGACGGCTTGGGCGCGCGCGGGATCCAGTCGCCCGCGCAGGCCGCCGATGCGCGCCCGGAAACTCGCGCTCAGCGGGAACGGCACAGCTTTTTGTCGATCATCGCCAGATTGTGGTTGCGGTCCCTATTTCTCGATTGCAAGAGGCCGCGCGCCTGCTCCGTCACCCCTTGCCGGCCATGGCGCGAATGACGGAGGGCTGGCTTGTCGTGCTGCAGGCCGCTCCCGGCCGGGTGCTGGTGTTCGATCCGTTGCAGCAGCGCCCCCTGACCCTGACCACCGACCAGTTCGCGGCCGGCTATGGCGGCGAACTGCTGCTGATGACCACGCGCGAGCACATGGCCGGCGCCGCCCGGGCCTTCGACGTGACCTGGTTCATCCCGGCCCTGGTCAAGTATCGCCACCTGCTGCGCGACGTGCTGGCGGCCTCGCTGTTCCTGCAGGTCCTGGGCCTGATCACCCCGCTGTTCTTCCAGGTGGTGATCGACAAGGTGCTGGTCCACAAGGGGCTGACGACGCTGGAGATCCTGGCGGTAGGCCTGCTGGTGGTGTCGCTGTTCGAGGTCGCCATGGGCGGGCTTCGAACCTACCTCTTCTCCCATACCACCAGCCGGGTCGACGCCGAGCTGGGCGCCAAGCTGTTCTCGCACCTGACCCAGCTGCCGATGGCCTACTTCCAGGCGCGCCGCGTGGGCGATTCCGTGGCGCGGGTGCGCGAGCTGGAGAATATCCGCGAATTCCTGACCTCCTCGGCCCTGACCGCGGTGCTGGACCTGCTGTTCGCCGGGATCTTCCTGGCGGTGATGTGGCTCTACAGCCCTTGGTTGCTGCTGATCGTGCTGGCCACCCTGCCGCTCTACGCCCTGGTGGTGCTGCTGGTCGGGCCGGCCCTGCGCCGCAAGCTGGACGAGAAGTTCGCCCGCGGGGCCGAGAACCAGTCGTTCCTGGTCGAGGCGGTGACCGGCGTGGAGACCCTCAAGGCCCTGGCGGTCGAGCCGCAGATGCAGGGCCGCTGGGAACGGCAGCTGGCCGGCTACATCAAGGCCAGCTTCGATGCGCGGATGATCGCCAACTGGGGCTCGCAGGCCATCCAGCTGATCAACAAGCTGGGCGGGGTGGCGCTGCTGTTCTTCGGGGCCAAGCTGGTGGTCGGCGACAAGCTGACGGTCGGCGAACTGGTGGCCTTCAACATGCTGGCCGGCCAGGTGGCCGGGCCGGTGCTGCGCCTGGCGCAGCTGGCCCAGGACTTCCAGCAGGCCCAGATCTCGGTGGCCCGCCTGGGGGACATCCTCAACACCCCGACCGAGCCAGCCTCGTCGCCGTCGCGCTCCAGCCTGCCCGACATCGTCGGCGCCATCGCCCTCGAAAAGGTCGGCTTCCGCTACAAGGCCGACGGTCCCGAGGTGCTGGCCGACCTCGACCTGGTGGTCGAGCCGGGCGAGGTGCTGGGCGTGGTGGGGCCGTCCGGCTCGGGCAAGTCGACCCTCACCACGCTGATCCAGCGCCTGCACGTGCCCGGGCGCGGCCGCGTGCTGGTCGACGGCGTCGACCTGGCCGTGGTCGATCCGGCCTGGCTGCGCCGCCAGGTGGGCGTGGTGCTGCAGGAGAACATCCTGTTCAACCGCACGGTCCGCGAGAACATCGCCCTGACCGATCCGGCCATGCCGATGGAGACGGTCGTCGCCGCCGCCAAGCTGGCCGGGGCCCATGAGTTCATCCTCGAACTGCCGCAGGCCTACGACACCCAGATCGACGAGCGCGGCGGCAACCTGTCGGGCGGCCAGCGCCAGCGCCTGGCCATCGCCCGCGCCCTGGCCGGGCGGCCCAAGGTGCTGATCTTCGACGAGGCCACCTCGGCGCTCGACGCCGCGAGCGAGGAGATCATCCAGGCCAACCTGAAGGCCATGACCGCCGGCCGCACGGTGATCATCATCGCCCACCGCCTGTCGGCCGTGCGCCAGGCCGACCGGATCATCACCATCGAGCGCGGCCGGATCACCGAGCAGGGCACGCACGAGACGCTGCTGCGCCAGGGCGGACGCTACGCCCAGCTCTACGCCAAGCAGATGGGAGTGCGGGCATGATCGCCGCCGCTCTCAGTCAATGGGGCAGCCAATGGGCCCGTCACTGGGACGTCCTGACCGAGAGCTGGCGCCTGCAGCGCCAGGCCGAGCGCGAGCGCGCGCCGCGGGACGAAACCGCCTTCCTGCCCGCCGCGCTCGAGGTGCTGGAGACCCCGCCCAACCCGCTGGGCCGGATCATCCTGTGGGCGATGCTGGCCTTCGTCGCCATCGCCCTGGCCTGGTCGATCCTGGGCAAGGTCGACATGGTCGCCGCCGCGCCGGGCAAGATCATCCCGCGCGGCAACGTCAAGCTGATCCAGGCCGCCGACTACGGCGTGGTCCGGGCCCTGCACGTGGTCGAGGGCCAGAGCGTGCGGGCCGGCCAGCCGCTGGTCGACCTGGACCCCACGGCCACCGGGGCCGACGTCGCCCAGGCCCGCCAGGCCCTGCTCAGCGCCGAGATCGACGCGGCCCGGGCCACCGCCCTGGTCGACTACGCCGGCGGCCGCTCCAGCACCTTCCACGCCCCCGCCGGGGCCGACCGCGACACGGCCGACACCCAGCGGTCCTTCGTCGAGGCCAAGCGCCGCGAACAGGCCGCCACCCTGGCGGGCCTGGAGCAGGACCGCCGCCAGCGCCAGGGCGAGCTGGGCATGATCGAGAGCGAGATCGTCAAGCTGGCCCAGCAGATCCCCCTGGCCGAGGAACGGCTGGCGGGGATGCGCAAGCTGGCGACCGAGGGCTACGCCCCGCGCATGAAGGTCTCCGAGCTGGAGCAGACCATCGTCGGCATGCGCCAGGACCTGGCCATCCGCCGTGACGAGCGCCTCAAGGCCGCCGCCGCCGTGGCCGGGGTCGACCAGCAGATCGCCAAGGCCCGGGGCGAGTTCTCGCGCGAGGTGCTCGACGCCCTGACCGAGGCCCAGGCCAACCGTCGACTGCGCGGCGAGGAACTGACCAAGGCCAGCGACAAGGCCGGGCTGACGGTGCTGACCGCGCCGCAGGACGGGGTGATCCAGCAGATGCAGGTCCACACCCTGGGCGGCGTGGTCAAGCCGGCCGACCCGCTGATGGTGCTGGTGCCGCGCGACGGCGAGCTGATCGTCGAGGCCCGGGTCCAGAACCGCGACGCCGGCTTCGTCCACGAGGGCCAGCCCGTCGAGGTCAAGCTCGAGGCCTATCCGTTCACCCGCTACGGCGTGGTCCACGGCGTGATCGAGCATATCGGCCGCGACGCCGTGCAGGACGAGAAGGAAGGGCTTGTTTTTCCCGCCATAGTCAAGCTTACTCAACCCTGGATTATGGTCGAGGGCCGGCGCGTGCCGCTCGCGCCTGGACTGGCCGCGACGGTCGAGATCAAGACCGGCGAGCGCCGGATCATCGGGTTCCTGCTGTCGCCCCTGGCGCGGCGGGTTAAGGAAGGGGGGCGGGAGCGGTGAAGCGCCTTTGGGGCTTACTAGTTGTGCTCGTTCTGGTCGGAACGGGATTGGTTCTACTATTTAACCAAGCAGGCCGAAGTCCAGAACGCTTGGCGCATGCTTCGGCGTCGGCAGTGCGGATTCTGGGCGTGAATGACATCTGGACCTTCCACGGACCCCAATGGGTTTCTTGGATGGACGAGAACACGCTGGTGTTCATTGGCGCCCCTCCCGGCTCGGACAGGAGTTTGCGGCCGAGCAATCTCTATATATGGCGCATCGGAGACAAGCCTGTCGTGTACGCATCGGGCCGATGGCCTCGGGGGGCAGAGTATGTTTGCGCGGATCGCGGCGTCATTAGCTATTCCGCACTCCCCGAGCGGGAGTCCGACAAGGTAGGAATTCTTGCCTATAGAGGGCGTTTGGGGTCCGAAAACAAGGTTGTCGTGGCCCCGCCCATGTCCGACAAGGCTTTCTGGACTGAGGTTCTTCAGGCAAATATCACCTCGGTTGGCAGCACTTCCGTTAGTGGAAAGCGTTGTGATTACCTTTCGGTGCGAAAATTCAGAGGAAAATACTGGATTGCTAACAAATCCTCTTCGACCATCGTGGATTTCGGCGAGCGAGGCTCTAAGGCGCGCTCTCTTGATATATATCAATGGAGTGGAACATCTGGATCGTTCGTAAAGCGAGATAGTTTAAGCTTGAGTCCAGAAGATGTATCGCCGTCTTGCAGCGATACTCCTGCCTGGGACGATTCTATTGTGACCTGGAATTGCTATTCTGATACTAGTGGGATTCCATCATTTAAGGTATTTCGAATATACAGTAACGGAAAAAAGGCTATATCTACTATAGAATGGCGGCGTGAGTTGGTTGATGGGCACGTTGTGCCTTTTCGAGATGGTTACCTTGTCGTCAACAACGACTCGGGAATTCGTGGTCGAGGCGGACTTTTCGTAGTCCGGGCGGGGCGTCCCGAGCGATTGCTTAGTGGATCTTTCAGGCCCGCCGCCGTCTCTCCTTCGGGCTGCAAGATCGCCTTGTTCGAGTTTGAACCTGAGCCCCTGTCGTATACCCACCTCAAAGTCGTCGAAGTCTGCAAATCGCGAGAGGTCTAATGACCAATATAAATGTTTCGCCGGGCCTCGGCATCTCGCCGGCGGACTTTAACGCGATCAATAAATATGCAATGCGTGCGGCCTCGAATCCGGTTCCAGTTCCTACTGGATATGATTTGATCCATGAGCCATTCGCAATGAATCGAACTCTGTATTTATTTTCGTCTTAAGACGAAAATCTGACAACGCCATAATATTTACAGCGAAAGCTACAGATTTCGGAGACGGTCAATCTGCAGCGAACGACCTCGCACTCGGCTCCTTCAGTCTATACGGCGAAACCGCCCAACGAGCGGCCAACTTTGTGATTAACGAGGCGGCCGGTCATGGCGAGGCTGTATTGGGGGTGGGGTGGAGCCAGGGGGCGGCGTTAATCAATAATGTCGCGCTTACGATCAGGGGCAGTGCCAACGGGCAAGCCCTTTATGACGACAGATTGCAGATGGTGTCCCTCAATAGTGCACCTCAGCTTCTATTTGCAGGATTCAATCCTCAGAATCTGGACGGGCATCTTCTCAATCTCCGTCTAGTCCTGGATTTGCCGGTCGATCCCGTCACGGGGCGGCGGCCGGGCGACGTGGTATCGGTTTTGGGGCCGACGTGGGGGACAACCCGCGAGGTGCCCATGTCGTCGAGCGCTACGACTGTGGGGGAATACCATGATCCAAAGTTTCTAACGGACCCCAGCACTTGGCCGACCGATAGCTCTTATTTCTTGCGTTGATCTTGAAATCGATCGCCCATGCGAGCGGAACGGATGCTTCACTTCAGCCGCAACAGCAGCAGCTTCTGGAGCTTGCGGATAAATATACCGGGCTCGTTACCGGTGGGAAAGTAGTTGGGGCCGCGGCTGCGCAAATGCTTGGCCTAAGGGTCAAGTTCCTAGGCGTCCACCTGATTGCCGCCAATTACGGAGTTGTCACAACATACAATCGTGTCAGCACGACTGTTAAGAGAGAAATTAACCGCCAGATACAGATCTATAAAAAGTCAGAAGAAATTGCTAATACAGCTATTGGTAGGGTGGTTAGTGGCGTCAACTATGCAGATAGATATTATGACAAGTTGAAACTGAATTTTCAAGGATATGATAATTCTCGCGATATAGCGAATAGTGTTATTATTTCAGATTTTGATGAGCTGGCAGTTTCGGCATCCTCAGTTGCGATGGGATTGAATTATAAGGCTTCTGTACGTGTGGGTGTCGGCGCGCACGATGATAAAACGCTTGTTCAAATTTATGATAATAGTGGCAATGTTGTGAATGCCGCTCTGTTCCCCTCCGAAGTGCCGGATTTTCGTATTAGCTTTCTGGGGTTCAGCGTCGCCGGTCCCAATGACACGGGCCTGACCGTAGGTAGCGACGGATCGTTCTCGGGCAACTTCTTTGGCTTGACGGTTCCTCCAGGCTTTAATCAGTTTTACGATTTCACCGCGGATGGCGTCACCGTCGCCAATTTGGCCGGAACGTCGGGAACAACTTACTCCGAGAACCTCCTGGGGTCCGTCGTTACGAAGACCGTCGCTTTCGGTGGCTTCGAGGCGGCGGTTCACCCTTTGGGCGACTTGGTCAAGAAGGCTCTCGAGGCCCAAGAGTCGGCCGAAGCCACCCTAGCCCCGGCGATCACCGCTGATGGCGGCACACCCTACTCAGTTCAGGTCGGACAAACCGGCTTCAGCTATCGCGGCGCCAACGCGGCCGGCCAGGCCGTGAGCATAGGATCCGTGGAGTCGGGCGGTTCGGACCTCTCGAGCCTGCGATTCGGGCGCGCGGCGCTCCTGTCGGAAGACGAACGGACGACGATGGCGTCATGGGGAGAGAAGGTCGACTACAGTTGGATCGTTCAAGGCGAGGGAGAGACCAAGGAAACCACCGCCACCGCCACTAGAGAGATTGGCAACAGCAGTACGATAAAAACCTACATATCCTATTCTCAGCTCGGCTCGATCCTCGGCTCCAACATCGCCCATCTGGTCGATACAGGCGATCCTTGGGGAAACCTTGCCGTTGGAACCCTGCTATCGACCGTCGGTGCGAAAATTGGTTCGGCGCTGAGCTCAAAGTCCGTCTCTCTGGAGCAGACGTTCACCTCGGCGGCCAAGGAGTTCGGGCTCGATTTGGCGGACGCGGGGGCTGGCGCGGTCAGCTCCTACCTGTTCGCCGAACTCGTCAACGGCCTTGGTGACAGCGTTCCCGCGCGCGCGGTGACCTCTGCCGGCGGGGCCGCAGTGGGGCAGATCGCTTCGAATCTGCTGCATGTGGGGGAGTCGGTAAACCCGCAGTATTGGGTCGACAGCCTCGGCCGGTCCCTCGCCCCCATCACCGATCCGAAGCCATTCGGTGCGGTCGTCAGGCAATGGAACACGAACGTCGGTCCAGCCGCGCTCAATGCGGCGGGGTCCTTCGTCGGCACCTGGCTGGCGTCAGAGTTGGTCCATTTCGACACAGTGAGCGGCCAGATCGGCGCCAGCGTGGGTGGGGCGATCGGTTCGATCATCGTAGCGGGCGAGTTTGTTGCCGCCGCCGCGACGGTGACCGCGGGGATGGCCGCTGCAGCCGCTGCAGCGGCGACGGCCACCGCAGGGGTCGTGACAGCCGCCGCATCGACGTCGACGTTCGCGACGCTGGCCTACAATCTGGGGTGGGCAGCGGGTCCGCTGGGCGCGGCGATAGGCGCTTTCGCGGGCTACATCCTCGGCGGCCTCATCGGATCGTTGTTCGGCGGCAAACCCAAGGCATGGGCCGGTGAGGGCTGGAACGCCAGCACGGGCCGCTTCGAAACGACCTGGTCCTACGCCAAGAGCGGCGGTTCGGTTGCGGCCGCCCGCAGTCTCACGGAGTCGGTCACGGGCGCCCTTAACGGGGTGCTGGTCGCGACAGGCTCGACGCTCATAGATCCGACCTCCGTTGTCCTGGCTGATCTGGGGCTGCGGGGCAAATCCTACCGACTTGGCCGCAACGGCGGGGTCGAAACCTACGCCGACGCTGACGCTCTAATCGGCGACGCCGAATACTACGGACTGAAGCAGATCGTCGGCAAACTGGCAGGCGGCGACATCTACGCCAAGCGCGCCGTCGTCGCGACGTTGGCGGACGCCGCGTCCAATGTTGGCGGGGATTCCCGAACGGGTCTGGACGCATCGCGTCTCAGCGGAAACCTCCAAATCGCGCAGGGTTATGCCGACTACCTCGCCAACGGAGAGGCCATTCAAGCGTTGATCGACTCCGACCCGACCTCGCTGTTCTCGGCGACTTGGGTGGCGACCTTGGCTGGCGCGGTCTCCCTTAATCTCCACAAGCGGAGCTACACCGATTGGATCGGTGGGTGGAACCTCTTCCTTGACGAGGTGCAAAACGGAGCGATCGACGGCGCGGCGGTGACGCCGTCACTTGTCTACATGACCCTGGGGGACCAGAACGAACGCACCTTTGCCCTCTTCGACAATACGCTTTCGTTGAACGCGATCTATGGCGACACAATCGACACCGCGGGCAAGTCGAAGATCGCCGGCTCTTCCGCCACCGACGTCATCACCATCTCCAACGACACCTTGACCTCCACCGCGGGCCTCACGATCGACGGCGCAGCGCCCGCCGCCTCCACCTACCAAATCCCCGTCGCCGCGCTGATCGACGCCGGCGACGGCGACGACGTCGTCCGGGCTGGGGATCTCGGCAACGATGTGCTCGGCGGGGCCGGGAACGACAGGATCGTCGGGGGCAAGCTGGACGACTGGCTGTTTGGCGAGGACGGCGACGACGTGCTGTTTTCCGGCGACGTGGTGTCGGCCGGGGTGGTCACCCAGGCGGCGCTGCAGGCGGCCGGGACGCTGGTCGTCAACGCCGCGGCGGCGACGGCCGTCGACGGCGGCAACGGCGACCTGCTGGACGGCGGGGCGGGCAATGACCGGCTGTATGGCGGCAAGGGCTCGGACTGGCTGAAGGGCGGCGACGGGGTCGACGCGCTGTACGGCGGGTCCGGCGGCGACATCCTCGAGGGCGGGGCCGGCGACGACCAGGGCGCGTCCGGCGCGGCGGCGGTGCTGGGCGGGGCGGGCTCGGACCAGTACGTGTTCGGCTATGGCGACGGCAATGACGTGATCTTCGACGAGTCCGATCCGGCCGGCGCGGCCGGGTCGAGCGGCGACTCGCTCTACACCCGCGTCAGCCAGCTCAACGCTGGGACTCTGACTCGCAACTGGGCCGGCGGCGGGTCCTACGAGGTCGACGGCTCGGTCCGGGGCGGCGAGGACGCCATCGTGTTCGGCGTCGGCATTACGATGCAGAACCTGATCATGAAGCGTTCGGGCACGACCGCCGCGCCGGGCCAGGACCTGATCATCCAACTGACCGCCGATGATCCGAACGGCGTTCCGGACGCCTATGGAAGGCTCCCGCAGATCGCCACCGGCGACACCCTGACGATCAAGGACTGGTTCGAGAGCACGCGAAAGGTCGAGTGGCTGCGCTTCGCCAACGGCGACGACATCCGCATCGGCGACATCACCTCCTACATCATCGGCGTGGCCGGCAGCTCGGTGATCCTGGGCACCAACGGGTCCGACTGGATCGTTGGCACCGATGGCAACGACAACATTCGCGGCCTGAACGGCGACGACTTCGGGTTCGGCGGCCTGGGCAACGACATGGTCGGGGGCGACGGCAACAACGACCTGGTGTCGGGCGGGGCCGGCGAGGACGTGGTGATCGGCGGGGCCGGGAACGACACGGTGCTCGGCGACGGCGAAAACGACCGAACGATGGGCGGGCTGGGCAACGACATCCTGGCCGGCGGCAAGGGCGACGACGTGGTCATCGCCGGGGCCGGCAACGACGTGATCCGCTATGCGCGCGGGGACGGCGCCGACGTGCTGATCGACGATCTCGTCGATAACTGGGACCTGGTCTGGCAGAACGGCGCCTATGTCAACGGCTACGTGCTGAACGCCGATGGCGGCACGGTCACCAAGGACGGGGTGGTCTATTTCGACGGTTCGAAGTGGATCGACGGCTTCAATTACGACTATGACGACGCCACCAAGATCCTGAGGCGCCACATGGGCGCGGTGAACGGGGCGATCTCGGCCAATGTCGGGACCGACACCCTGGAGTTCGCGGTCGGGGTCGACATCCAGGACCTGATGCTGCGCAGGGTCGGCAACGACCTGGAGCTGGTGGTGTCCGAGGTCGACGCCACCGGCGGTTTCGCCGGCGCCGACGACAAGATCACCGTCAAGGACTGGTGGTCGACCGCGGGGGCCGAGCTCAAGCCGATCGAGAAGTTCAGCTTCGCGGCCACCGGCTCGCAGGTGCTGAGCGGCTACACCATCGCGGCCGGGGCCACCGACGGCGCCGACACCCTGACCGGCGTGGCCACCAACAACTGGATGACCGGCGGCGGCGGCGACGACGTGATCACCGGCGGCGCGGCGCAGGACATCCTGTCCGGCGGCGACGGGGCCGACACCCTCTATGGCGGCTCCTCGACCGACTTCCTCTATGGCGGGGCGGGCGACGACGTCATCGACGGCGGCGGCAGCGCCGACCAGATCTTCGGCGGCGCGGGGACCGACATCGTCTCGTTCGCCGTGTCCTCGGGCGGGAGCAGCGCGGCTCGCGCCTATCTTGGCGATGCCTGGGCCAACGGCGGCGTGGGGGTCGGCGACGTCTACAGCGGCGTGGAAGGAATCGAGGGCACCAGCTTGTCCGACCGTCTCGGCGGCGACGCCGGCGACAACATCCTGCGCGGCCTGGGCGGCTACGACCGCACCTGGGGCGGGATGGGCGACGACACCTACGAGTGGAGCCGCGGCGACGGCGGCAACGAGATCTGGGAGGGCAATTACGTCGTCGAGGAGATCCTCGATTCCGCCGGTGTGCTGAACGCCGCCTTCACCGCGACCTGGGAATACCTGACCTACGGCGTGCCCAGCGGCCAGTCGACCAGCTACTATCAGTACCGGCTGACCGTGCGGCGCAACAGCGACAGCCAGGTCGTCTATAAGAGCCGCGACGGGGTCGATTTCCTCTACACCACGACCCAGGCGACGATTCCTGGCGGCTCGGCCTGGCCCTACGCCAACAGCCAGTGGGTCACCGGCGCGATCCGTTGGGGCAACGGCGTCCAGACCACCCTGGAGCGCATCGTCGCCGGAGCCGGCGGCAACGACACCCTGGCGCTGGGTCCGACCATCAGCCTGTCGGACCTGACCATGAACCGCGACGGCGGCCTCAACATCATCTTGTCGGCGACCGACAATATCAAGATCTACAACCCCCAGATCGCCGATCGCGCCGTCGAGACGATGCAGTTCTCCGACGGCCTGGCCGTCGACCTGACCGCCGTGCGGCTGGGCGCCGAGGCGGCGACGACGGGCGTCGACCTGATGATCGGCGACGGCGGGGCCAACACCCTGGGCGGCCTGGCCGGCGACGACGTGCTGTCGGGCGGCGCGGGCGTCGACAACCTCGACGGCGGGGCCGGCAACGACGTCCTGGAAGGCGGGACCGGCGGCGACACCCTGAACGGCGGCACGGATTCCCAAACCGACGGCCTGGCGATCAGCGCCAGCGACCCGGGAAGCTATGGCGACACCATCCGCTATGTCAGCTCGGTGGCCGGCGTCGTCATCGACCTGGCGAACAACAGCGCTTCGGGCGGCGACGCTGAAGGCGATCACATCTCCGCCATCGAGAACGTGGTCGGCTCCGACGCCTATGGCGACCAGCTTTCGGGCGACGGCCGCGCCAACCGGCTGTTTGGCCTGGGCGGCAATGACGTCCTCAACGGATGGGCCGGCGACGACGTGGTGGTCGGCGGCGCGGGCGACGACACCCTCACCGGCGGCGACGGCGACGACGCCCTGGCCGGCGAGGACGGCGTCGACCGCCTCGAAGGCGGTCTGGGCAAGGACCTGCTGAGCGGCGGGGCCGGCGTCGACACCTTGCTGGGCGGGGCGGGCGACGACCAGATCACCGGCGACGACGGCGACGACACGCTGTACGGCGGCGACGGCCTGGACACCCTGGGCGGCGGGGCCGGTGTCGACATCCTCTATGGCGAGGCCGGCGACGACAAGCTGGTGGGCGGCGCGAGCGCCGACCAGCTGTACGGCGGCGACGGCAATGACGTCCTGGTCGGCGAGGCCGGCGACGACACCCTCACCGGCGGGACTGGCGACGACCTCTACGGCTTCGACGCCAACAGCGGCGCCGACCGCATCGTCGACGCCTCCGGGGTCAACCGGATCACGCTCAGCGGCGTGACTTCGGACCGGGTGTGGCTGACGCGGTCCGGCTCCGACCTGAAGATCACGGTCATCGGCGGCGATACGGCGATCACCCTGGCCAACTACTTCGGCAACTTCCAGAGCGGCCCCACCCGGATCAAGGAAATCGCCCTGGACGGCGCGTCGCTGTTCCTGGGCCACGCCCAGGCGCTGATCGACGCCATGACCGCCGCCTCGACCGCGACGCCCACGGCCATGCCCGCGGCGATCGCCGCCCAGGCCGCGCCCTACTGGCACGCCGGCGGAAAGGCCGCTCCGGTCGTGACCGCCCAGACCCTGGTGACCAGCGAGGACACGGTGCTCACCGGCCAGGTCGGCGCCGTCGACGACGACGACAACATCACCGCCTACGCCGTGGTCAGCGGCCCGACCCTGGGCGCGCTGAACCTCAACGCGACCACCGGGGCCTGGACCTATACCCCGACCGCCAACCTCCATGGCGACGAGCGTTTCGTGATCTCGGTCACCGACGCCGACGGTCAGGTGGTCCAGCAGACCGTGGCGCTGACGGTGGCCTCGGTCAATGACGCGCCCGGCAGCCTGACCGGGCCGGCGACGCTTCAGGTCAACGAGAACGCCGCCAACGGCGTTTCCCTGGGCCAGTTCACCAGCACCGATCCCGACGGCCCGGCCGAAACAGCGACCTATTCGCTGTCCGACGACGCGGCGGGACGCTTCGAGATCACTTCGACGGGCCAACTGAAGGTCAAGAACGGCGCGGCGCTGAACTACGAGGGCGCCACGAGCCATGCCGTGCGGGTGCGCGTCACCGACAGCGCCGGCCTATCGCTGGAAAAGGACTTCACCGTCACGGTCGGCAATGTCAACGAGGCGCCCAACCTTGCGGTCAAGGCCTCCCAGCCGATCACCCTGGCGTCCGAAAGCGTCGATGGCGCCAACCCGGCGCTGGGCGGTTCGACGATCGCCACGTTCTCCCTGACCGATCCGGACAACACCACGCCAGCCTTGCGGATCGCGTCCGATCCCAAGGGCTGGCTGCAGGTCGTCGGCAACGCCATCCAGTTCAAGACCGGGCTGGCGCTGAATTTCGAAACCCTGGCGGCCGGCGCGACCCTGGTCGACACCGACGCCGACGGGATCAAGGAGTATGTCTACACCTTCAAGGTCGACGCCTGGGACGGCGCCCTGGCCTCGGCCGGCCAGACGACGCTGAGCGTCAATATCGAGGACGCCAACGAGGCTCCGACCAACATCGCCTTCGCGCCGTCGGTCGCTTCGGTGGCCGAACGGGATCGACCAGTGTCCGGCGCGGCCTCGCCGGCGATTTCGCTGGGAACGCTGTCGGCGACCGATCCGGACACCACGGCCGGCTCCAACTTCGCGACATTCAAGTACAGCGTCAATGATCCCCGTTTCGTGATCACCAACGGCAACGAGCTGACGCTCGCGGCCGGAGCGGCGCTGGACTACGAGGCCGGGGCCACCATCAGGCTGTGGATCACCGTCAAGGACCTTGGCGGCCTGGACGGGGCCGGGAGCTTCACCAAGCCCTTCGACCTGACCGTCACCAACCAGGACGACTACCTCTATGGCGACGCCAACGCCAACACCCTGACCGGCCAGGCCAATCGCGACCTGCTCTACGGCTATGGCGGCATTGATGTCATTTCAGGTGGAACCGGCGACGACGACCTCTATGGCGGCGACGGCGACGACACGCTGAACGGCGACGCCGGCGTCGACCTGCTGGATGGCGGCCTGGGCAATGACACGCTCAACGGCGGCGCGGGCGTGGACACCCTGCGCGGCGGCGACGGGGTGGACACCCTGTCGGGCGGCACGGAAAACGACACCCTCTATGGCGACATCGGCAACGACACGCTGAACGGCGACGCCGGCGACGACCTGCTGGACGGCGGCGACGGCAACGATACGCTGAACGGCGCGGCCGGTATCGACCGCCTGGTCGGCGGCCTCGGCGACGACGTGCTGGACGGCGGCGCGGGCGCCGACCGCTTCCTGGGCGGAGCCGGAACCGACACCCTGAGCTACGCCTCGGCGACGGCCGGGGTGATCGTCAACCTCGCCACCGGCGGAACCGGCGGCGACGCCGCCGGCGACGTGTTCGAGGACGTGCTGGAAAAGCTGGTCGGCTCGTCGTTCAACGACGACCTGACCGGCACGGCCGCAGCGGATATCATCCTGGGCGGGGCCGGCAATGACAGCCTGACCGGCAACGACGGGGTGGACAATCTCGATGGCGGGGCGGGCGACGACGTCCTCAAGGGCGGCGTGGGCAACGACATCCTGATCGGCGGCGTCGGCTCCGACACCATGTACGGCGGTAATGGCGATGACGTCTATCTGATCGACATCAACTCCGGCGCGGACTTCATCGACGCCTTCGACAATACCGGCGGCAGCGACTCGATCGGCTACCAGAAGGACGCCAACGGCCAGAATGAAATTCTGAACAGCCACCTGTGGTTCGAGCGACCCGCCGGCACCACCAATCTCGTCATCAGCGACATCGGGACCGGGGTCAGCACGACGATTCTCAAGTGGTACGACACCACGACGGGCGGCAACCAGAAGATCAGCTTCATCATCGCCGGCGACAAGTATACCGTCGACGCCGAAGGTCTGGTGGCCCTGATGGCGGGACAGACCAAGCCGACCACGGCCGCCGCCTACGCCGCCATGCACACGAACAACGCGGCGTTCGAGAACCAGTGGCGAAATTTCTGGTACCACAACGGTGCGCCAACCATCGGCGCGATCGCCAACCAGACCATCGCCGAAGACGGTTCGGTCACGCTTCAGGTCAACGTCGCCGACGACATCACGCCCTACGCCAACCTGACCGTCACGGCCACCGCCGTGAACCCAGGCAACACGACGCTCACCGACACCAGTCTCATCAATGCGCCGATCATCGGGGCCCCCGACGCGTCCGGAAATCGCACCCTGACGTTCACAACCAAGCCGAACGCCAGCGGCCAGGCCGCGGTGAAGATCACCGCCGTCGATCCGGGCGGCATCACGTCGGAGAAGGTGTTCTACGTGAACATCGATCCCCGCGCCGACACCCCTGTCGTCACCCAGGCCCGGCCGCTGGCGGGGACCCTGGATTCCGGCGCCCTGGCGCTTGACATCCAGGCGGCCCTGACCGACCAGGACGGCTCGGAAACCCTCGAAATTCGTATCTCCAACCTCGCCGAGGGCCTGACCCTCAACAAGGGGACCAATCTGGGCGGCGGCGTCTGGTCGCTGACTCCGGCGCAGTTGGCGGGCCTCGCGCTGGTGGGGCCCAGCACCTGGTCGGCGGACCTGACGGGGGCCAGCGCCCTGACCGTCACCGCCATCGCCAGGGAGCAGGCCAATGGCGCGACCGCCTCGGCCTCGGCGACGCTGAACGTGCCGATCAACGCCCGGCCCACGGGCGTCACGGCCAACGCCGCCCTGGCCCTCGCCGAGAACACCGCTGAAAGCCCCATCCCCGCCGACAAGGCCATCGCGACGTTCACGGGCGTGGATCCAGATCTGAATACGCTGACCTACACGCTGGTCGACGGCGGCGACGGCTGGGGCGTCGGCGCCAACGGTCGCTTCAAGATCGGGTTGAACGACGGAATTCTGCGCGTCGACAACACCAATTCGGTGAACTACGAGTCCGGCGGAACCGTGAAGGTCTGGGTGCAGGTGTCGGACGGCGCCCTGACCTATCTGAAGGATTTCACGGTCACGATCACCAACCTCAACGAACGCCCGACCATTCCGGGCGTCGTCAGCCAGGCCAACGCGATCGGGCCGGAACGTTTCACCAGCGACATCCTGGTCTCGACCTACAGCGCTTCCGATCCGGACGGGACGGCGCCGACGTTCTTCGATTCCTTCGATCCGTACGACTGGTTCTACGTGTCGGGAAATCAGCTGCGGCTGAGAGGCGAACTCAGCGTCGATTTCGAGGCCCTGAAGGCCCAGGGCAACGACTGGTGGCGTCAGGTCACGGACGTCGACGGCGACGGTCGTCAGGAAGTGTCGATCGCGGTCGGCGTCTCCTCGACGGACGGGGCGCTGAACTCGGCTGACCAGACCTTTGTCTGGTACCGTTTCGAGGACGCCAACGACACGCCCACCGACATCTCGGCCGACCGCGCCCTGTCGGTGGCCGAGAACTCGGCCAACGGCACGGTGGTCGGGATCTTCTCCCGCGCCGACCAGGACGCCAGCGACGGGGCGACCTACAGCCTGGTCAACAACACCAGCCCGTTCACGTTCAGCGGCTCGAGCCTGGTGGTGGCCGGGGCGCTGAACTACGAAGCCGCCACGGGCTACAATCTCACGGTCCGCGTCACGGACTCCTACGGCGCCTATTACGACGAGGCGTTCTCGGTGGCGGTCGGCGACGTCAACGAGGCGCCGACCGATCTCTGGCCCGACCGTACGCTCAACTTCAACGAAAACACCGCCATCAACAGCGGCATCGCCTGGGTCGTCGGGGCGGACCCCGACGGCGGCGCCCTCAGCTACAGCCTGCTCAACGACACCGGCGGCCGTTTCGCGGTGCGCTCGGACGGCCTGCTGATGACCGGCGGGACGATGCTCAACTACGAAAGCGGTGGCGGGAGCTATTCGCTGCTGGTCCGCGCCACCGACGCCGGCGGCCTGACCTACGACGAGTGGATGACGGTCACCGTCAACGACGTCAATGAGACGCCATGGGTCGGCGGTGCGACGATGTCGATCAATGAACTGGCGGGACCCGGCTCCTATGTCGGGGCGGTGTCCTACAGCGATCCGGACACCGCCGGCTCCAGCAACGCCAACCTGCAGTTCTCGCTGTCAGGGACCGGCGCGGAAAAGTTCTCGATCAACAGTTCGGGGCAGATCTTCTACCAGACCGGCCTGCTCGACTACGAGACCCAGCCCCATGCCTACAACCTGACGGTCACCGCACGCGATCAGGCCGGCAACGGCCTCTCGAGCCCTGGGGCGGCGGTGACGATCAATGTGGCCGATGTGAACGAGGCGCCGACGCTGACCGCTTCGGTGGCGGCTTATAACAACTACCGACCGGTGAATTCTTCCGATACCTACATCTATTACAACGAAGCCCGCTTCGCCGCCGTCGACCCTGAAGGCGGATCAGCGTTCAACTTCAGCATCGTCAGCGTGACGAACTACTCAGGCAACCTGACGCCGCAGTTGGTCTACTCCCCGTCTTCGTCGATCGGAGCGATCCCCACGCTCAAGGTGGGGCCGCAGCCGTCGGGTCCCTATTCGCCGCCGCAGTACTATGCGAGCTATACGCTGACGCTTCGGGTCACGGATGCGGGCAACGCCGCAGCCGATTACGTGTTCAACATAACACCCAATAGCGCGACCAAGGCGCCGATCGTCCTGGACCTGGACGGCGATGGCGTAACGTTGACGAGCCTGGCGCAAAGCACGGTGGGCTTCGACCAGGACGGCGACGGCGTGCTGGATCGGACGGGCTGGGTGGGCCCTGGCGACGGCTTGCTGGTGCTCGATCGCAACGCCAACGGCGTCGTCGACGGCGGCTCGGAGATCGCGTTTTCGGACGACGAGGAACATGCGATCTCCGACCTCGAAGGCCTGCGCACCTACGACACCAACGAAAACGGCTTCTTCGACCGGCTGGACACGGACTTCGCCCGGTTCCAGGTCTGGCGCGACGCCAACCAGGACGGCGTCAGCCAGGCGGGCGAACTGTTCTCGCTGGACGACCTGCAGATCACCGGGATCAACCTGACCCTGACCCCCAACGCCGCCGAGCAGCAGCCCGAAGAGAACTTCCTCTACGGGACCACGCAGTTCACGCGGGCCGACGGCACGGTCGGTCAGGTCGGCGACGTGATGCTGGCTTATCAGGGCGCTCCGACAATCACCCTGGTGTCGTCCACGTCGGTCTCGGACGAGACGGCCCTGCTGCCGCCGGTCGTCATCGACCTGGACGGCGATGGCGTCGAGCTGGTCAGCCGCACCGCTTCCAAGGTGGGTTTCGACGTGGCCGGCGACGGCAAGAAGGTGCGCACCGGCTGGGTGGGACGAGACGACGCCTTCCTGGCGCTGGACCGCAATGGCGACGGCCAGATCACCACCGGCGCCGAGATCTCGTTCGTCGGCGATCTGGAAGGCGCGGTGTCGGACCTCGAGGGCCTGCGCGCTTTCGACAGCAACGAGAACGGCTTCCTCGACGCCGGCGACGCGCGCTTTGGCGATTTCCGGGTCTGGCAGGACAGGAACCAGGACGGCGTCAGCCAGGCGGGCGAACTGCATGGTCTGGGCGAGCTGGGCTTCAAGGCGCTGAACCTGACCCAGCAGCTGACCGGGGCCAGCACGGCGACCGCCAGCGACAACGTGCTCTATGCGACCTCCGACCTGGTCAAGGAGGACGGAACACACCTGGCGCTGGGCGACGTCATGCTGGCCTTCGACGCCGCCCCCCCGGCGACTCGTCCCGTCGGCGCGGCGGCGACCTCCAGGTCGCGGCCTGGGGTCAAGGCCTGGCTGGCCGAGGCCCGGGACCTCGACGACGTCCTCGCGGGCGACTTCGATGACCGCGAGGACGGGGTGACCGCGTCCGACGAACTGGCCGGCGTCGACCGCACGGCGGCGTCGACCCTGAAGCCACCAGCCGCGCCGGCCCGCCACGACGCGACGCCGGCCGCGGGTTCGCGCTCCAGGCCCGCCGCCGACCCGGTCGAGGACCCCGCCCCCCTGGCCTCGTTGCGCGAGGCCCTGTCGCCGCGGAGCCGCTCGGAGATTGATCTGAGCGGCATTCTGGACGCCGCCTATCGCGGGCCGTCCGAACTGGCGGCGGTTGACTATGGCGACCTGGCGGGCCAGGGAGCGAGATCGGCGCTGGACGCGGGGCTCGCCTTGGCGCAGCAGACGCGCTTGCAGATGATCCAGGCGATGGCCGGGTTCTCGCCCGAGGGGGCCGCCGACTTCGGACCCGACGCCCTGCGTCGCGGCCACGCCCAATCCCTGGCGCTACTGACGGCGCTGCCCGATATTCGAGTGCGATAGATGACCAGTGTTTTCTCCGGCGCGGCCACACCGGGCGTCGTCCAAGACCGCGGCGGGCCTCGAACAGTCGCCGAGGCTATCGGCCAGATCGTCTGGCTGCTCAGCCAGTCGGCCGTGCATCGCGAGCTGAAGATCAAGGCCCTGGAATGGTCGTTCATGCCGGCCGTGGTCAGCGAGCAGTTCCGGATCTTCCGGTTTGGACCCACGCCCGGCCTGAGCGACGCCGACCCGGCCTCGTTCGCCCAGTTCGGCCTGACGCGCGAAGGGCTGGAGACCTTGCCGTTGGGCGTGGCGATCTGGGCCAACCTGTCCGAAGCCGCCGAAGCCAAGCTCGAAGCCGGCGAGCCCCTCGAGGCCGGCGATTGGACGTCCGGGGATCGAGCCTGGCTGGTCGAGCTGATCTCGCCGTTCGCCACGGCCGAGAACAAGCTGTCCCAGATCATGCTGCTCGACCTGATGAACGGTCCTTTCAAGGGACGGGCCTTCCACCTTCACCGCACCGATCCGAAAACCGGAAAACGGGAAAAGGTCACCCTGGGAGGGGAAGAGGCGGCCTCTCCCGCGTGACGACCCGGGACCTGCCAGCCAAGGCCGGTCCCGACCACCTCGTGTCGGCGTGAGAAGGCGCGTCTGCAAGGGCGCGGCCTGACAGATGCGCCCAAGCCTTGGCGGCCTGGAGCCTTGCCGAAACCGCTCACACTTTCGGCTGCCGCGCTCTAGAAATCCACCGCCACGCCCTTGCGCTCCCAGTCGCCGAATCGCGTCGGCTCGGGACCGTCGCGGCCGCCTTCCTCGGTCGGAAGGGCGGCGGCGTGTTCGGCCGCGCGGCGGGCGGCGGCCTCCTCGAGGGCGCGGCGGGCGGCGGGGGCGAGCGGCTTGTCGGGCGCCGCGCCGGGCGGCAGGTCGGTCTCGGACATGACGGCCTTCCTAGCACTGTCGACGCCAAAAAGCTTGCGCTCGCCGTCGCCTCGGGGCACGGCGGGCGGGTGACTCAGGAACTCAATGACGGCCTCCCCGCACGGGAAGGCGCCCTTGCCCTCATCGACGCGGCCCTGTCGCGGCGCGGGGGCCTCGACGAAGCCGCCTCGGCCAACGCCTTCCGCTTTCTCGAACCGCGGGAGCGGGCCTTCGCGCGCGCCCTGGCCATGGCCGCCCTGCGCCACCTCGGGCCGATCGACCGGGCCCTGGCGGGCAAGCTGGCCAAGGAGCCGCCGCCGCGCGTGCGCAACCTGCTGCGCCTGGGCGCGACCCAGGCCTTCTTCCTGGAGGTCCCGGCCTTCGCCGCCGTCGCCACCAGCGTCGAACTGGCCGGCGCCAACAAGGCCAGCCGGCCGTTCAAGGGCCTGGTCAACGCCGTGCTGCGCGGCCTGCTGCGCGACGGCGCGCCCTCGGCCGAGCCCGAACACCTGGCGCCGCCCTGGCTCTACGCCCGCTGGGTCGGCGCCTGGGGCAAGGAAACCGCCGACGCGATCGCCGCCCAGATCGGCTTCGAGCCGGCCACCGACCTGTCGCTGAAGCCCGGCGCCGACGCGGCCGCCCTGGTCGCCGAGCTGGAGGGCGAGATCCTGCCCGGCGGCACGCTGCGCACGGCGCGCCGGGGAGACGTCTCGACCTGGCCCGCCTTCGACGACGGGACCTGGTGGGTGCAGGACGCGGCCGCCGCCATCCCCGCCCGCCTGCTGGACGTCCGGCCCGGCCAGAGCGCGCTGGACCTGTGCGCGGCGCCCGGCGGCAAGACCCTGCAGTTGGCCGCCGCCGGCGCGGCCACCGTCGCCGTCGATCGCTCGGCCGCCCGCCTGCAGCGCGTCACCGAGAACCTGGCCCGACTGCACCTGACCGCCGAGGTGATCGCCGCCGACGCCGGGGCCTGGGACGACGGGCGGACCTTCGACGCCGTGCTGCTGGACGCCCCGTGCTCGGCCACCGGCACCTTCCGCCGTCACCCGGACGTGCTGTGGGCGGCCCGCCCGGGCGACGTGGCCAGCCTGGCCGCCGTCCAGGGCCGCCTGCTCGACAGCGCCGCCGGTCGCTTGAAGCCCGGCGGCCGACTGGTCTACTGCGTGTGCTCCCTCGAGCCGGAAGAGGGCGAGGCCCAGGTCGAGGCCTTCCTGGCCCGCTGCCCGGACATCGCCCTGGACCCGATCGCCCCGGAGGAAGGCGGCGCTCCCGCCGCCAGCCTGACGCCGCGCGGCACGTTGCGGATCCTGCCCCACCACCGTGAAGGCGGGCTGGACGGCTTCTTCGCGGCGCGGTTCGTGAAGCGCTGACGGCGCTGCGCCCTCATCCGGGAAAGCAAGTTTTTGATGCAATCCCCCGACCGGCGACGGGCTCGCTTGTAGCGCGAGCCTTAGCCCGCTAAGCCATGGGCATGACCGCGCCGCTGATCGCCCCGTCCATCCTCGCCTCCGACTTCGCCAAGCTGGGCGAAGAGGTCGCCGCCATCGAGGCGGCCGGGGCCGACTGGGTGCATGTCGACGTGATGGACGGCCATTTCGTGCCCAACATCACGCTTGGCCCTGACATCGTCAAAGCCATCCGGCCGCACGCCAGCATCCCGTTCGACGTCCACCTGATGATCAGCCCGGCCGACCCGTACCTGGAAGCCTTCCGCGCCGCCGGGGCCGACCTGATCAGCATCCATCCGGAAGCCGGCCCGCACCTGCATCGCTCGCTCAAGCGTATCCGCGAACTGGGGGCCAAGGCCGGGGTGGTGTTCAACCCCTCGACCTCGATCGACCACGTCGAATGGATCCTCGAGGACGTCGACCTGCTGCTGGTGATGTCGGTGAACCCCGGCTTCGGCGGCCAGAGCTTCATTCCCGGCCAGTTGCGCAAGGTCGAGGCCCTGCGCCGGATGGTCGACAAGGCCGGCGCGGACATCATCATCGAGGTCGACGGCGGCGTCACCCCGGTCACCGCCCCGCAATGCGTGGCGGCGGGGGCCACGGCCCTGGTCGCCGGCTCGGCGGTGTTCAAGGGCGGACCCGCCGCCTATGCCGACAATATCCGCGCCCTGAAGGGGGGCTGATCCAGCGGCATGGAGGGGGCTCCCGAGACAGGTTCCGCCCGCAAGTCCTCCGCCCTGGCCGGCGGGCCCAAAACCCGTGGCCGCGGCAAGCGCACCAAGGGCGTGTTCCTCAAGGCGCTGGGCGCGGCGATCAAGGGCAATGTCGAGCGCGAATGGTTCGGCTCGCCGCCGCACCGGGCCGCGATCAGCCGGCCGCGCCCCGTCGGCCTGGCCGCCCATCCGCACGACCCGCGTCCCGTCGATCCCGAACGGGGCCGCCAGCTTCTGGAAGGCCTGATGGTGCTGGACGGCGGCGCCCTGCGGCTGGGCGAGACCGGCGACCCTTTCGACCAGCCCAGCCCGACCCGCCAGTTCGCCACCGCCCTTCATGGCTTCGACTGGCTGCCGCACCTGCTGGCCGCCGGCCCCGGCTCCGCCCGCCTGGCCCTGCGCCTGCTGCAGGACTGGCGGCGGGTGTTCGGAACCTGGAACGTGTTCTCGTGGAGCGGCGAGCGCCTGGAGCGTCGCACCTTCCACCTGGCCTGCGCGGCCCGCGCCCTGTCGCCAGAGGCCTCCGACGCCGAGATCTCGGCCATGGCGCTGGACATCGCCCGCGGCGCGCGCCAGCTGCTCAAGGCCTCCGACGCCCCCGACCGCAAGCTGGAACGCGCCGTGGTCGCGGCCATCGCCGGCTGCGCCCTGACCGGCAAGGTCAGCGACCGATTGATGGTCCAGGGCCTGAAGCGGGTGGCCGCCCTGCTGGACGTCACCGTCCTGCCCGACGGCGGCCACGCCAGCCGCTCGCCGCAGGCGGGGCTGGAGCTTCTGTTCGACCTGCTGACCCTCGACGACGTCCTGGGCCAGCGCGGCCGTCCCGCGCCCGAGGGCCTGGGCCAGGCCATAGACCGCCTGAGCGCCTCGGTGCGGTTCTTCACCCTGGCCGACGGCTGCCTGGCCGCCTTCCAGGGCGGCGAGGCGGTCGAGCCGCGGCGGATCGCGGCCGCCCTGGCCCATGACGACCCTGGCCTGCGCCCGCCCCAGACCGCCCCGCACGTCGGCTACCAGAAGATGCAGGGCGCCAGCATCCAGGTGATGGCCGACGCCGGCCCGCCGGCTGTCGGCGCGCTCAGCGTCGCCGCCTGCGCCCAGCCGGCCGCGGTCGAGATCGTCTTTGGCAAGGACCGGCTGATCACCAGCTGCGGCTGGAGCCCCGAGGCGGCGGGCGCCAACGCCTTCCGGCTCTCCGACGCCGCCTCGACCGTGTCGGTGGGCGACGGCTCGGCCGGCCGGCCGCTGTCCGGCTGGCGGGCCGAGGCCCTGGGTCCCTGGCTGATCGACGGGACCGTCGACGTGGAGGTCAAGCGCCACGACGCCGACGTCGGCGTCTGGCTGGACATCCTGCACGATGGCTGGCGACGGCTGGGCCTGACCCACGCGCGGCGTCTCTATCTCGACATCAAGGCCGACGAACTGCGCGGCGAGGACAGCCTGGTTCCGATCGGCTCGGCCAATCCCGACGGCCCGCGCCGCTACCTGCCGTTCACGGTGACCTTCCACCTGCACCCGGACGCCCGGGCCTCGCTGGCCCGCGACGGCAAGAGCGTCCTGATCAAAGGGCCGTCCAATGTCGGCTGGTGGCTGCGGAACGACGCCGTCGACGTCAGTATCGCCCCCTCGGCCCACTTCGACCACGGTCATCCGCGCCGGGCCGGGGCCATCGTGCTCAAGAGCCAGGTCCGTCCCGAGAAGGGGGCCAAGATCCGGTGGAAACTGGCCCGGGCGGCCGATCATTAGGATCGGCCCAGACCTGCGACATTAGGTCCCACGCCTGCGTCCCGTGGCGGAATTCACAGTCCTGGGCTCGTCCTGTAGCTGTTTTCGATCGCGTCGGCGGAGGGAGGGCGGATGTCGAACCTCGTCGCGCTGCAACCCATCCTGCGCACCGCGATCGACCCCGTGGTGGTCATGGATCCCCAGGGCGTGATCCTCGACTGGAGCGCCCGCGCCGAAGCGGCCTTCGGCTGGTCGCGTGACGAGATCCTGGGCCGGGGCCTGATCGAGGTGCTGGCGCCGCTGCGCCACCAGGCGACCTACCGCCAGATCCTGGCCAAGCGCCTGGCCGCGGGCGAGCCGCCGGTCGAGCGCCAGAAGTCCCAGCTGATGGCCGTGCGCAAGGACGGCGCCGAGATCCCCATCGAGGTGTCGCTGGCCGCGTTCGGGGAAGCGGGCGCGACGGTGTTCCTGGGCTTCATCCGCGACGTCACCGACCGAGTCGAGGTCCACGACCGGCTGGCCGCCAGCGAGGCGCGGTTCCGGGCCGCCATCGGCGCGGTGGACGGCATCCTGTGGACCAACGACGCCTCGGGCCGGATGGTCGGCGACCAGCCCGGCTGGTCCCTACTGACCGGCCAGACCCCGGAGGACTACCAGGGCTTCGGCTGGGCCGCCGCGGTCCATCCCGACGACGCCGAGCCGACCCTCCGGGCCTGGAAGGCCGCCGTCGCCCAGGGCGGCCCCTACACCTTCGAGCATAGGGTGCGCCGCCACGACGGGGCCTGGCGCGACTTCGCGGTTCGCGCCGTCGCCGTCCTGGAGGCCGATGGCTCGATCCGCGAATGGATCGGCGTGCACACCGACATCACCGAGCGCAAGCGGGCCGAGGAACGCCTGCGCGAAGGCGAGTCCCGCTTCCGCGCCATGGCCGATTCGGCCCCCGCCCCGGTCTGGATGACCTCGGCCGAGGGCGGCGTGACCTTCGCCAACGAGGCCTTCGCCGAGTTCGCCGGGATGGAGGCCGGGGCCCTGCTGGGCGACGCCTGGATCGGCCTGATCCATCCGGAGGATATCACCGCGATCGGGGCCCGACGCGCGGCGGCCCGGGGGGCGCCCGACGGCCCCCGGCCCTGGGGCTTCGAGGCCCGGTTCCGATGCGGCGACGGCGGCTATCGCTGGATGGTCGCCAACGCCCGGCCGCAGATCGACGCCCGGGGCCAGTTCCAGGGCTATATCGGCATGGCCATGGACATGACCGAGACCAAGGCGGCCGAGGCCCGCCAGCGCCTGCTGATCAACGAGCTCAATCACCGGGTCAAGAACACCCTGGCCTCGATCCAGTCGATCGTCCGCCAGACCCTGCGGGCCGACGAGACGCCGGTGCGGGTGCGCGAGCGGCTGATCGAGCGACTGCTGGCCATGTCGGCCGCCCACGACGTGCTGACCCGGGAGAGCTGGGAAGGGGCGGCGCTGGACGACATCGTCCGCCAGGGGGTGGCTCCGTTCGTCGACGACCGCGATCCGGGGCGCGTGAGCATCGGCGGCCCCAGCCTGCGGGTGGGCGCCAGCACGGCCCTATCCCTGGCCCTGGCCGTGCACGAACTGGCCACAAACGCGGCCAAGTACGGCGCGCTGTCGACACCGGCCGGCAAGGTGGCCATCGCCTGGGAGCAGGCGGGCGACGACGGGGCGATCCTGACCTGGGCCGAGCGCGACGGCCCGCCGGTGACCCCTCCCGACCGCAAGGGCTTCGGGACCCGGCTGCTGGACCGCGGCCTGTCGGCCGATCTCGGCGGCCAGCCCAAGCTGACCTTCGCCGCCGAGGGCGTGCGCGCCGTGCTGCCGGTCAAGCTGGCCTGAGGCGCTTCCCGATCGGCGGACGAGGTGGCGGACCGGCGTCGATCGCGCCGCGAGACGCCCATATCGCCCTGAAGTCCACGCCAGACGCCATTTTCGCGCATAATTTTTGCTGCGGCGCAGCGCGTCGTTTCGCCACGCCGGGACGACGGCCCCGGAGTGGCGCTCCCCGCAATGGCCAAGCTTAGCAAGTGTCTCGGAACGCCAAGCCGCGCCGACACGACGCATCGACAAAAGCTTGCTCCAGATCTCGCCGATCGTTAACGCATTCAACGACCCTAAAAATGACCACCATGCGAACGTAAACACTTTCCGATTTTCACGAATTGAAACATAACTTCAATAACAATAACAATTAAACCTTGCTCATGCAGGTCTACTTGGCTTTTATTCACTCAAAATTAATTTAACAAAACGCCCGAAGCGTCCAACAAAGACCGCAAATCATCCGCTCGTTATCTTGTTAGGACTCTTTTATCCGAACTTTTTAAACGCGAATATAGGACGCCTGGCCATTTTCCCCCCTGTCGGGGAGCAAGACCATGAATTCGGAAAACCAAGTCTATTACGTGCAGAATATCGGCAACGCCTGGAACTACCAGGTCGCCGACGGCGTCTCGCGATTTGAAGTGCGGGCTGGCGACAACCTGGCGGGCGATGGTCCGACCAAGGAGCGATCGGAGATCGCGAGCGCCGCGAAGATGCAGATCGGGCAGACGTACGAGATCAGCTTCAGCGTCATGGTCGAACCGGGCGCGAAGAACACCGCCGACTGGATGACCCTGGTTCAGCTGCAATCGACCTTCGACAAGGGCGAAGCCGGCCACAGCCCGGCGTTCGCGCTCGAGATGGTCGGCGACAAGATGCGCATCGTGACCCGCGATTCCAGCGCGGCCATCTCGACCGAGGCCGACATCCGCTACGTCCGGCACTATACCGACAGCGCTGATATCGCCCGCGGCCAGTGGTACGACTTCAAGATCCAGATCAAGTTCGACCCCTTCGGGCAAGGTCACCTGGTGGTCTGGCGCAACGGCGTCGAGCTGGTCGACTTCCACGGCGCCCTCGGCTTCAACGATCTTGTCGGGGCCTACTTCAAGGAGGGGGTCTATCGGGAGACGTCTCCCGAGACCTTCGCGGCGGACTTCAAGGGTCTTTCCATCAAGACCATCAGCGACACGGTCATTCCCCAACCGTCGGCCAACATCGGACTCGCCAACAGCCTCGCGGCCGCGCCGGCCGTCGCGCCGGTCGCCGCGCCGGTGACGCCCGTGGCGCCCGCTGCGCCCGCTGCGCCCGCCGCGCCGGTCCACGCCATCGTCTCGGGCACCGCGAACGCCGACACCCTGACGAGCGCCTCCAAGACCGACATCCTGCATGGCGACGCCGGCAACGATATCCTGATGGCCTTGAACGGCGCCTACGAGCTGGACGGCGGCGCGGGCGTCGACACGGTCTCGTTCAAGGGCCTGACCAGCGCCATGATCGTCGACCTGGGCGTGACCAGCGCCCAGACCACGACATTGGGTTCGATGACCTTCATCAACATCGAGAACCTGACGGGCGGGTCGGGCGCCGACAAGCTCACGGGCAACGACTTCGCCAACGTCCTCGACGGCGGCGCCGGCCATGACTTCCTGTACGGCAAGGCCGGGGACGACGTCCTGCACGGCGGCGCGGGCAACGACGTGCTCGACGGCGGCCTGGGCCGCGACACCGGCGACTGGTCGGACGTCACGACCGCCATCGTCGGCAACGAGGCGACCGGCGTGGTCAATACCGGCGACGGCTTCATCGACACGGTCAGCTCGATCGAGGTCTGGAAACTGGGCAGCGGCTCGGACACCCTGGTGACCCAGGGCGCCAGCACCGTCTATGCGGGCGCCGGCAACGACACCCTGTCGGACAGCGGAGCCCAGGCCAACACCTTCTACGGCGAGGCGGGCGACGACCGTATCGACGGCATGGGCGGCAACGACTTCATCAGCGGCGGCGACGGCAATGACCGCCTGCTGGGCGGCAGCGGCGCCGATATCCTGATCGGCGGCGCCGGCGCCGACACGATGGACGGCGGCGCGGGCAAGGACCTGTTCCAATTCGTGGCCAAGACCGACCTGCCGATCGGCAAGTACGAAACCATCAACGCCTTCGAGTCCGGGATCGACAAGCTGGACTTCAGCGCCATCGACGCGGACGGCAAGGCCGCCAACGGCGACACCGCCTTCACCCTGGTGAGCCAGTTCCATGGCGTGGCGGGCGAACTGCTGATCTCGCACCCCGCGGGCGCGAACTACTACACTGTCCAGCTCGACAACAACCTCGACCACATCGCCGACGCGACCTTGATCGTCTATGGCCCGACCCTGGTCGCGAGCGACTTCATCCTCTGAGGCAAACCGGCGCGCCGGTCCTTCGGGGCCGGCGCGAGATCGGCGAGGGAGTCGGAGGCGAGCGGACCGCTTTTCGCGACGCGCCCGGCGCCCGCGGATCCCGGGGGCGGCGGCGGCGATCGACGGCCTGCATTGACTCCCCCGCCCGCCCCCGTATTTTCCGCGCCGTTCGCGTGACTGGCGCTAGTGATGGGCAACCATCGGGGAGCGCGAACCTCAACCGCGCCTCCAGGCGGAGCGGATCCCGGTCCGTCGTCCGGAAGGCGCGTTTGTAAAACGCCGCGCGCCTGGGCTCCCTTTCGTCGTCAACAGACCTCCAGGAGTCCGCCGTGCCCGCCGCCCCCGACTATCCGTCCGCCCCCGATCTCGTCGCCCCCCGGCGCGCCCTGCTGTCGGTGTCCGACAAGACCGGCCTCGTCGAGGCCGCCCAGGTCCTGCACGCGGCCGGGGTCGAGCTGGTCTCCACCGGCGGCACCAAGGCGGCGATCGCCGCGGCCGGCGTCCCGGTCAAGGACGTCTCGGACCTGACCCAGTTCCCCGAGATGATGGACGGCCGGGTCAAGACCCTGCATCCGATCGTGCACGGCGGCCTGCTGGGCGTCCGCGACGCTCCCGAGCACGCCAAGGCCATGGCCGACCACGGCATCGGCGGCATCGATATCCTGTACGTGAACCTCTATCCGTTCGAGGCCACGGTCGCGAAGGGCGGATCCTACGCCGAATGCGTCGAGAACATCGACATCGGCGGCCCGGCCATGATCCGCTCGGCGGCCAAGAACCACGGCTATGTCGCCGTCTGCACCGATCCTTCGGACCTGGCCGAGGTGCTGGAAGCCCTGAAGGCCGGCGGGACCACCCTGGCCCTGCGCCAGACCCTGGCGGCCCGCGCCTACGCCCGCACGGCCGCCTATGACGCGGCGATCTCCACCTGGTTCGCCGCCCAGCTGGGCCAGGACTTCCCGGCCCGCAAGTCGATCGCCGGGACCTTGCGCCAGACCATGCGCTACGGCGAGAACCCCCACCAGAAGGCGGCCTTCTACACCTTCCCCAACCCGCGCCGCGGCGTGGCCACGGCCACCCAGCTGCAGGGCAAGGAACTCAGCTACAACAACATCAACGACACCGACGCGGCTTTCGAACTGATCGCCGAGTTCGACCCGGCGCAAGGGCCGGCCGTGGCGATCATCAAGCACGCCAATCCCTGCGGCGTGGCCGTCGGCGCCACCCAGCGCCAAGCCTATGAACGCGCCCTGGCCTGCGATCCGACCTCGGCCTTCGGCGGCATCGTGGCCGTGAACTCGCGCCTGACCCGCGAGGCGGCCGAGGCGATGGTCGAGATCTTCACCGAGGTGGTGATCGCCCCGGAAGCCGACGACGACGCGATCGAGGTGTTCGCCGCCAAGAAGAACCTGCGCCTGCTGGTGACCGGCGGCCTGCCGGACGCCCTCTCGGCCGGCGACACCTTCAAGTCCGTGGCCGGCGGCTTCCTGGTCCAGTCCCGCGACGACGCCAGGATCAAGGCCTCGGACCTGAAGATCGTCACCCGGCGTCAGCCCACGGACGAGGAAGTGCGCGACATGCTGTTCGCCTTCACCGTGGGCAAGCACGTCAAGTCCAACGCCATTGTCTACGCCCGCGCCGGCCAGACCCTGGGCGTCGGGGCCGGCCAGATGAACCGCAAGGACAGCGCCCGCATCGCGGCGCTGCGCGCCGCCGATTTCGGCCTGGACCTGCGAGGCTGCGCCTGCGCCTCGGAAGCCTTCTTCCCGTTCGCCGACGGCCTGATCCAGGCGGCGGAGGCCGGGGCCACGGCGATCATCCAGCCGGGCGGCTCGATGCGCGACCCCGAGGTGATCGAGGCCGCCGACCGGCTGGGCCTGACCATGGCGTTCACCGGCGTGCGGGTGTTCCGCCACTAGAGCGTGGCAGCCGGGCGAGGCTCGGAGAAGGCGCGAACAAAAACCGCCCCGAAGCCAGGCTTCGGGGCGGTTTCTTTTGAAACAGGGCGGCGATTCTCAGTAGGCCGTGCGCTGCAGCGGCACGACGACGGCGGTCGAGACCAGGATCCAGACATCCTTCAGGATCGACCAGCTCTCGATATAGAGGTTGTCGAACCGGATGCGCTGCTCCATGTCGGCGACCGTCTCGGTCTCGCCGCGGAAGCCCTTGACCTGCGACAGGCCGGTGATCCCCGGGCGGGTCCGGAAGCGCTTGTGATAGTCAGGGATGTTGGAGCCGTAATATTCGTCGTGGGCCAAGGCGTGAGGACGCGGTCCGACCAGCGACATGTCCCCCTTCAGCACGTTCAGGAGTTGCGGCAGTTCGTCGAGGCTGGAGCGGCGAAGGAAGCGCCCCACGCGCGTGACCCGGCTGTCGTTGCGGGTGGCCTGCTTCACGACGTCGCCGTCGTCGGCGACCGACATCGAGCGGAACTTGTAGACCCGGAACGGCACACCGTTCAGGCCCGTCCGTCTTTGCACGAACAGGACAGGTCCGCGGCTATCCAACTTGACCGCCAGCGCGATCAGCAGAAGCGTCGGCGCCAGGAAGATCAGCAGGCCGAACGAACCGGCGATGTCGAGAAAACGCTTCTGAAGGCTGTAGGCCGGGCCCCTGCGAGGCATGCTCGGCCGCTCCAAGCTAGTAATGGCGTACCCCTGTTCCATATCAGACCTCATCCGTCCTTCGTGCCGGGCCGATGGAGTAGCGCCCTCGGAGTCATCCCTAGCAAGGGTCACGCCAGTCAAGTTTCCAAGCTCAGCCATTTCGAACGGTGGCTTGTTCGACAGCTTTGCTGAGATTGTTTCTTGGTCCACACTGAGATCCCCATTAACAATCCAGAAGCCATAAGGGAACACGCGAAAGCTGTTTTTTGCGATCTGGTTGTTCAAGCGACAGCGGCGGCATGTTTTTTCGCCACAATGCCAGATCGTTTCGACACTCTTTTGTCGCTTCCCGACATGGACCAGATTCTTGAGACACCAAACTAGTGTCTCGAATTGGGCCATGCAGCCCCGTATTGAAAATTTCATGCCGCTCGCGATCAACGGGAGAATGTGATGCCCAGCGCCGCCATGAGCTCCGCGGAATGGGGCGCCAAGGTCGCCGGCGCCTCGAAGGTTTTCAGGCCTTCGGGGCCCGGCCCCTTCCCCGTGGCGCTGATCCTGCACGGCTGCGGCGGCAAGACGCCGTTCCTGGAGACCTACGCCCGGGTCGCCGTCGAAGCCGGCTGGGCGGCCGTGGTGGTCGACAGCTTCGCGCCCCGCGGAATCTCGCCCCTGCGCGCCAAGCTGACGGTCTGCACGGGGACGACGCTGCGGGGCCTCAGGCGATCGGGCGACATCTTCGCCATGCTGGCCTGGCTGGAACGCCAGGCCTGGGCCGATCCCGATCGGGTGTTCCTGGCCGGCTGGAGCCATGGCGGCTGGGCGATCATGGACGGCTACGCGATCGGACCGAACGCCGCCCGCGCCACCGGGATCATCGACGCCGATCCCCTGAAACTGCACACCCGGGTCAAGGGCGCCCTGCTCGTCTATCCGTACGCGGCCTATCCGTCCCTGACCTCCAGCCGGGGCTGGGGCGCCGCGCTCGACGGCGCCATGGGCCCCAAGGTGTTCTCCGTGGTCGGCGGCAAGGACCAGGTGGTGGGCTGGAAGTATCCGCAAAGGGCGCTCGAACGCCTGAGGCGCGATGGCCTGACGGTGGACACCGCCTTCTATCCGGACGCCACCCACGCCTTCGATGACGACCGCGCCAACGATCCACGCGCCCGGTATCGCCCCGACCTGTTCGCCCGGACCCAGGGCTATTTCGCCCAGGCCCTGGCCGTGGCGCGGGCGAGCTGAACTCGCTCTGGGCGCGCATCGCTCCCGCTGAGATTGTGCCCCTCGAGATTGTATGCCAGGGTCGCGCCACCTAGCGGGAGGCCTTCCATGAAGCTGGCGCCGATCGCGCGAGCCTTGCTCGCCCTGACCCTCATCCTGCCCGCCGTGGCGCCGGTCGCCTGCGCGCCCATGGCGCCGCTTCCCGACGCGTCCGCCCAGGTCAACGCCGCCAGCCTGAAGGCCCAGACCCTGTCGCTGCTGGCCGTGGCGGGGGATCCCTACGCCAGTCACGCCGCCGAGGTGGCCGCCCTGACGGCCCGGATCGACGCGGCGGCCGCCGCGGCGGCGGCCGACCCGCTCAACACCTTCTCTGCGCGGCAATGGTCGGTGCTGCGCGATCCCGGCCGCGCGCTCTATGGCGGGACGATCGCCTTGTGGCGAAGCCAGGGCGCGCTGAGCCCCGCCTTCCGCGACCAGAAGAAGATCCAGATCGGACGGGCCTTCGACTACATCCTCTGCCTGGAGGCCAACAAGCGGCAAGCCACGTCCTGCGGCCAGATCGAGGAAGGCGGCGCGTCATGAGCCAGTTCGACGATTTCCTGGCGGCGGCCAAGGCCAACCTCTCGGTGCTGGGCCAGGACAGCTTCGAGGGCTATTCCGACCAGGTGAAGGCGATGGCCCAGGCCGCCCTCGACAAGGCCAAGGCCAACCTGGCGCTCTGGACCGGCCAGCTGGCGGCCGGCCAGTTGAGCCAGGCCGAATTCAGGAACCTGGTGCAGGGCGAAACCGACCTGACCGAAATCGCGGGCTACACCGCCGCGGGCATCAGCCAGGCCGAGGCCCAGCGACTGCGCGACGCGGTGACCCTGACCGTGATCAACACGGCGCTGGACACCTTCCTCAAGTCCCGACCGTCCAGCTAGACGGCCTTCGCCCTCTTCAGGCGGCGACCGGCGCCGTCTGGCGTTCGCGGCGCAGGGGCATGGGACCGCGATAGGCCAGACGCCACAGCCACTCCAGCGGCCCCATGGTGAAGCGCGCCATCCACCAGCGCGACCACAGGATCTGCAGCAGCCAGATCACCACGACCGCGGCGGCCAGGAACGGCCGATCGACCTTGCCGTACAGCCCCGGACCGCGACCGCCGTAGAGCAGCACGGTCATCAGGATCGACTGGGTCAGGTAGTTGGTGAAAGCCATCTGACCCACCGGCGCCAGCACGGTCGGGATCGCCTCCCAGAGGCGCCTCCGCGTCGCCATCACCATCAGCCCCACGTAACCCAGGCTGACCACGGGCGCCGTGGCGCTCTGCAGCCAGCGGGCCAGGGCCCGTGGCGCCCAGGGATGGCTGGGCAGCAGCATGTAGGTCGTCTCGGCCATGCCGACGATCGCCAGGGCGCCCAGGCCGGCGCCGATCAGGCCTTGATAGACCCCGGCCGGGGCCCTGCCGCTCAGGACGCCCAGTTTGTAGAGACCCATGCCGATCAGCATCAGCGCCAGCACCAGCAGCGGCCAAGTCTGGGGCCAGTGGGTGAAGGACTCGAACACGTAGTCCCAATAGTCTCTGGCGTTCTGGACGAACGACTGGGTGAAGCTTCCGGCGTACTGGAGGCTGTCGGCATGGGTTTGGGTCAGGAACTTGGCCATCGCGGCCGGCGGTGGATCGCCGCCGCCCTCGGCCGCGTGCTTGAGCAGGTTCCAGGCGCCCCACGCCGAAAGCGCCAGGTGCAGGCCGATCCCCGCCTGCAGCAGGCGCTTGGCCGGCCACGAGCGCGCCCACATCGCCAGCAAGCCGACGATCGCATAGGTGTTGAGCACGTCGCCCTGCCAGATGACCAGGCCGTGGAACAGGCCGATCGCCAGCAGGCTGGCCAGGCGCAGGACCAGGATCTTGCGCCGGTCCCTGGAGTCGTCCCCGTCGCCGCCCTCCCCGCCGACCAGCAGGATCGAGACGCCGAACAGCATGGCGAACATCGAATAGAACTTCTGCTGGAAGAACACCTGGGTGACCCACCACACCGCCACCGAGGCCGGGGCCATGCCCAGCGGCCACAGGGTCAGGCTGGTGGCCACCGCGTGCGGCTCGGCCGAGATCGGAATGTTGCAGAGCAGGATGCCCAGCACCGCCAGACCCCGCAAGGAGTCCAGCAGAACGATACGATCCTTGACCATGGACGCCCCCGAAACACCAAGCTCACGCCGACCGCCGGCGATCCTGGACCGCCCGGGAAACCGAGACAACCCTGAGATGTCACTCGGGCGGCAGGGACATGCCCAAGGGCATGTCCCTGATCGGGCGCGCGCCTACGAGGCCGTCGCCAGACCCCGCAGGGCCGCATTGGCGATCGTCAGCTTGGCGAAGGTCCAGCCGCCGCCGGCCTGTTCGATGTCCTCGACCGTGCGCCTGGCGGCGCGGACGGCTTCGGCCCGCAAGGCCGCCCACGAACTGACCGCCGCCTTGGCCGAGGCCTCCTCGTCCCCGGCCTGGGGGTTGGCCGCGAACTTCAGCACCGCCTGGGTGATGGCCGTCTGCTCGCCGAGCATGTCCTCGATCAGGCGGCGGACGGCCAGGCGCTCGAAGGCGTCGCCGCCCACGAACGAACCCGCCGCCGAGCGCAGGCGGTCGAAGCCGAAGGCCGCGCCCACCTGGTGGTAGAGGCGGGCCACGTTCTGGACCGACCAGCTGGACGCATTGCCCAGGTCGACCAGGTCGGCCGCCGTGGTCATCGGCTGCAGGGCCGCCACGGCCAGGGCCAGGGCGTCGGGCGCCCCGTCCGCGACATAGGCCTTGGCCCGCTTGGCCGCGGCCTTCTGCTCGAACGGCGAGAGGATCGTGGTCCCCAGGGCCGACAGCGCCTTGACAGACGGCCCGTAGGCCTCGACCAGCACCTTGACCGTGGACTTGTCCTTGAAGGCCCGGCGGGCCAGCCAGAAGGTCAGGCTGCGCAGGGCGTAGGCCAGGGCCTTGTACAGCGCCAGCTGGCCGCCGGCCGAGGCCTTGCCGTCCAGGGCCGAGACCTGGTCCCACAGGGCGTCGACGCCGAGGATCTCGCGCGCCGCGGCGAAGGCGATGACCAGGGCCGTGGTGTCGCAGGCCGCGGCGGCCCGCAGGCGGCTCGGGAAGGTCGGGCCGCACATGTTGATCATCTGGTTGTCCAGCACCGTGGCGATGATCTCGCGCCTCAGGCGGTGCTGCTGCATGGCGTCGCCGTACTGGCCCAGGCCCGGCGGGAAATAGCCCTTGAGCGTCGCCTCGAACCACGGATCGTCCGGCGCCTGGGAGGCGACGATGTCGTCGAACAGGTCGATCTTGCCATAGGCCAGCAGCACGGCCATTTCCGGCCGGGTCAGGCCCTTGCCCGCCTGGGCGCGATCGGCCAGGGCCGCCGCCTCGGGCAGGCCCTCGACCTTGCGGTCCAGCCGCCCCTTGGCCTCCAGCTCGGCCATGAACCGGGCGTGGGACTCCACCTCCGACACCGCGTCGCTTTCCATCAGCGACAGGGCCAGGGTCTGGTCGTAGTTGTCGGCCAGCACGTGGCCGGCCACGTCGTCGGTCATGGTCGGCAGCAACTGGTTCCGAGCCTCCCGGGTCAGGGCCCCGCCGCGCTCCAGGATCCCGGTCAGGATCTTGATATTGACCTCGTGGTCGGAGCTGTCGACGCCGGCCGAGTTGTCGATGGCGTCGGTGTTCAGCCGGCCCCCGGCTTGGGCGAACTCGATCCGGCCCGCCTGGGTCAGCCCCAGGTTCGCGCCCTCGCCGACCACCTTGACGCGCAGGTCGGCGCCGTTGACGCGGATGGCGTCGTTGGCCTTGTCGCCGGCCTCGGCCTGGCTTTCGCCCCGGGCCTTCACATAGGTGCCGATGCCGCCGAGATAGAGCAGCTCGGCCTTCGACCTGAGGATCGCGGTCAGCAGCTCGGCCGGGGTCACCGTCTCGGCCTTGATCTCGAACAGGGCCCTGACTTCCGGTGACAGCGGGATGGTCTTCAACGAGCGGGCGAAGACCCCGCCACCCCTGGAGATCAGGCTCTTGTCGTAATCGTCCCAGGACGAGCGCGGCAGCTTGAACATCCGGTCGCGCTCGGCCCACGAGGCCGCGGGATCCGGATCGGGATCCAGGAAGATGTGGCGATGGTCGAAGGCGGCCAGCAGTTTGGTCTGTCTGGACAGCAGCATGCCGTTGCCGAACACGTCGCCGCTCATGTCGCCGACGCCCACGGCGGTGAAAGGTTCGGCCTGGATGTCCTTGCCCAGTTCGCGGAAGTGGCGCTTGACCGCCTCCCAGGCGCCGCGGGCGGTGATGCCCATCACCTTGTGGTCGTAGCCGACCGAGCCGCCCGAGGCGAAGGCGTCGCCCAGCCAGAATCCGTAGTCCTCGGCTACCCCGTTGGCGATGTCGGAGAAGGTGGCCGTGCCCTTGTCGGCCGCGACGACCAGGTAGGGATCCTCGCCGTCATGGACGATCACCCCGGCCGGCGGCACGATCCTGTTGTCGGCGTCGATGTTGTCGGTGATGTCCAGCAGGCCCGACAGGAAGGTCTTGTAGGCGCGGATCGCCTCGGCCTGGATGGCGTCGCGGTCGCCGCCACGCGGCAGGGTCTTCGGATAGAAGCCGCCCTTGGAGCCGACCGGCACGATGACCGCGTTCTTGACCTGCTGGGCCTTGACCAGGCCAAGCACCTCGGTGCGGAAGTCGTCGCGGCGGTCGGACCAGCGCAGCCCGCCCCGGGCCACGGGGCCGAAGCGCAGGTGCACGCCCTCGACGTGGGGGGCCGAGACATAGATCTCGCGATAGGGCTTGGGGGCCGGCAGGTCCTCCAGCTCACGGGAGGCGATCTTGTAGCTGATATAGGGCTTGGGCTCGCCGTCGGGACCGACCTGGAAGAAGTTGGTCCGCTGGATGGCGCCGATCAGGGCGGCGATGCGGCGCAGGACGCGGTCGGCGTCCAGGCTCGCGACCGCCTGCAGGGCCTCGTTGATGTCGGCCTCGACGGCCCTGGCCTGTTCCTCGCGCGCGGCCAGGTCGGCGCGCACGGCCGGATCGAACTTGATGCGGAACAGGTCGAGGATCAGGCGGGTGACGCCGGGATTGTCCGACAGGGCCTGCTCCTGCACGCCCTGGCTGGGGTCCAGGCCGGTCTGCTGGCGATAGCGGGCCAGGGCGCGGACCAGGGCGGCCTCGCGCCAGCCGACGCCCAGCTCCAGCACCAGCCGATTGAAGCCGTCGCTTTCGGCGCGCCCCGTCCAGATGGCGACGAAGGCGGCTTCGAAGGCGGTCTTGATGTCGGCGAACGACAGGTGCTCGCCGCGCTCGTCGCGCAGGGTGAACTCGTGGACCCAGACCTTGGCGTGGATCCCCTGGGTCGGCGTCAGCTTGAACCCGTCCTCGATCAGGGCCTTCAGGCCCATGTGCTCGAGGATCGGCAGGACATCGGCCAGGGGCGCCGCCGCGCCGGGTCGATAGAGCTTGAAGCGGAAGGTCAGCTTGTCGTCGTCGGCCTGGCGGAAGGCGCGGACCCGCACCTGTTCGTCCGCCCCCAGGTCGTCGACCACGGCCAGGTCGGCCAGGGCCTCGGCGGCGTCGTACTGGTCGCGATAGCCGGGCGGGAAGGCGCCCTGCCAGCGGGCCAGGGTCTCGGCGACGCGGCCCGGCGCTCCGCCGTCGCGCACGGCGGCCTCGAAGCGGTCGTCCCAGGTGCGTGCGGTCTCGGCGACGGCGGTCTCCAGCGTCGCCAGGTCCGGCTCGCCATGCTTGCCGGGCGTCACGCCCAGCACATAGTGCACGCGCGCCAGGGGGGCGTCCGAGAAGCTGGGATAGTAGGCGCTGACGCGGCCCTGATAGGCCTCGGCCAGGATCCTGCCGGCCCGCTCGCGCACGCCGCTGTCATAGCGCTCGCGCGGCACGAACATCAGCACCGAGATGAAGCGGTCGAACGGATCCTTGCGGGCGAACAGCCGCACGCGGGGACGGTCGTAGAGATGCAGCACCCCCATGGCCATCGACAGCAGCTCGTGCTCGGAGATCTGAAACAGCTCGTCGCGGGGCCAGGTCTCGAGAATGTTGCGCAGGCGCTTGCCGCTGTGCCCCTCGGGATCCTTGCCGGCCTCCGTGAGCACGTGCTCGACCTTGCGGCGAATCACCGGCACCTCGTGGGCGGGGGTCTCGTAGGCCTCGGCGGTGAACAGGCCCACGAACCGGACCTCGCCCGACGGCTTGCCGTCGGCGCCGTAGCGGCGCACCCCGACATAGTCCATGTAGCCGCGCCGATGGACCTTGGAACGCAGGTTCGACTTGGCCACCACCAGGGGCGCGCCCAACAGCAGGTGGTCACGGACCTGGGGCGACAGGATCGCCGGCTCGCTGCCCCGGCGCAGGACGGTCAGGGTCTGGTCGCGCAGCACGCCCAGGCTGCCCTCGGGCTGGTACAGCGGCTCCTCGGCCGCGTAGCCGCCCTCGGCCGTGCGGGGATAGTCGTAGACCCGGGCGCCCAGGAACACGAAGCGGTCGCCCTCCAGCCAGTCGAGGAAGGCCAGGCCCTCCTCGCGCTCGCCCTCGGGAATCGGCGCCTTGGAGGCGCGCAGCTCGGCGATCGAGCGGCGGATCAGGGCCTTCATGGCGGCGAAGTCGTCGACCGCCAGCTGGACGTCGGCCAGGGCCTCACGGACGGCCTCGACCAGGGCCGCCTCGCGGTCCTCGCCCACGGGGGCCAGATAGACCTGGATCATCGAGCGCCGGCCGGCCCCCTCGCCCAAGTCCGGGGTGTCGATCACCGGGTGGAACATGGCCCGCACCGAGAAGCCCTGCTCGGCGATGGCGCCCATGATGCTGTCGACCAGGAACGGGCGGTCGGGCTGGACGATTTCCAGCAGGTCGCTCTTCAGGTCGGTCCCGTCGGCGCGGACGGCGGGACGGACGCGGATTGAAAGGGGCGTGGCATCGGTTTCGCCGAACCGCCAGAAGTCGACCAGGGCGTGGGCGACATCGGCCGGATCAAAGTCCGGCAGTTCCTCGGCCGACCAGTCTTCCTGGACCTGGGCGGCGAACTGGACCTGCGGCGCGGTCAGCGTCGCCTGTCCCAGGGCCGCGCCGAAGGCCGAAATCAGACCGTCCGGTTGAACGCCGGCCGCCTTGGGGTCAAGTTTTGCACCGGCCATGGGATTTCCTCGCGAATTTTTGGCGACAACCTAGCCTTTCCCGGCCCGGTTTCAACCGTATCCAGGGAAAAGCGCAGAATATCTTACCGAGACGAGGACGCCGTGGACCCGACACGGAAGCGCCGCCGGTTGGGGGAAACCGGCGGCGCGGGCCCGCCGGGGGGAGGCGGGCGGTTCCGCATGGGACGCTCCAGAAAATCGGTCTGCGTCGCGCGGGGTCGGCATGGGGGGCTGCCGACAGGACCTAGATAGGAAGGCCATTTGAGATTTTAAGCCCCCTTCGTCGACTTCTGTCGCGAAGTCGATGCGGAACCGGTTTTTTTGTCCGGCGGGGCCTCGCCCGGCGGGCCCGGCGCCTTGCGGTCCAGGCTCGCGCCACTGGGATCGCCGTCCTCCGACAGCAGGATGGCGATCCACCGCGTGCCGTCGAACTGGGCCATGATCAGCATCAGGGCCACGGTCAGCGGCGTGGACAGGAACATGCCCGTCACGCCCCACAGCGCGCCCCAAACCGCCAGCGACAACAGCACCACCGTCGGGTCGATGTTCAGGCTGTCGCCCTGCATGCGCGGATAGATGACGTTCCCCACCACGAAGAAGATCAGCTCCAGCGCGCCGAACAGGATCAGGGCGGGCCAGAAGCTGTCGGGGAACTGCACCAGGGCGAACAGCGGCGGCAGGATGCAGCCGATCGCGCCGCCGATGATCGGGATGTAGGCGGCCACGAAGATCAGGAAGGCCCAGAACAGGGCGTTGTCCAGGCGCAGCAGCATCATCACCACCCAGGCGGCGACGGCGATCATCAGGCCGGTGACCGTCTGGATCCACAGATATTGCTCGACCCCGTTGCGGATGCGCTGGAACAGCTGAACCGCGCCGTCGCGCTCGGCATGATGCGGATAGAGCGCGACGATCTTGCGACTGAACCCGCGCCGCGAGGCGATGATAAAGCCCAGATAGATCAGCACCAGTATGGCGTTGGAGGCGAAGTTCTGCAGGCTCTGGGCGGCCGCCCCGGCGTATTTGCTGGGATTGAGCTGGTTGATCAGGTCGCCGATCGTCGGCGCCACCTTGATCCCGACCAGGGAGGCGACCTTGGCGATCACCTCGTTCAGGCGGGGCGCGTAGTCGCGGATCTGGCCGACGAAGCTGGCGCCGTTGGCGGTGACCACCCAGACCGAGGCCGCGAACATGGCGATCGACAGGAAGATCGCGGCCGGCAGGGCCAGGCTCCGGGGGAACCTGGGCAGGCGCTCCACCAGCACGCGGGCGAAGCTGTCGATCATCACCGCCAGGAACACCGCCATGGCCAGGGGCGTGAGGATGCCGCGCATCCAGTAGAGCGCGGCGGCTCCGGCGATGACCGCCAGGAACACCAGGGCGTTGCGGCCGGTGATCGACGGGGAGATGGACATCGGCGGATTCTCTTTCTCGAACGGTCTGTAAAAGACTGGCGCCACATTGCGCGAGGCGATTGGCGCGACGCAAGGCCGGGTCTAGGCTCAAGCTCTCAATCTGAAGGACGTTGCGTATGACCCTGGCGATCGGCGAAGGCGAAATCCTCATTGGACTGGGTGAGGGACCCGTGACCCAGCGGCTCGATCGATCCAATCGCCACGGCGTGGTGGCCGGCGCGACCGGCACGGGCAAGACCGTCACCCTGCAGGTCATGGCCCAGGCCTTCTCGGACGCCGGCGTGCCGGTGTTCGCCGCCGACGTGAAGGGCGACCTCTCGGGCGTCGGCGCGATCGGGACGCCCAACGACAGGATGCTGGAACGCGCCGCGTCCATGGGCCTGACCCTGACACCGTCCGCGCCGCCCGTGGTCTTCTGGGACCTGTTCGGCCAGAAGGGCCACCCGATCCGCACCACCATCTCCGAGATGGGCCCCCTCCTTCTGTCGCGGCTGCTCGAGCTGAACGACGTGCAGGAAGGCGTGCTCACCGTGGTCTTCCATGTCGCCGACAAGGACGGCCTGCTGCTGCTGGACCTGAAGGACCTGCAGGCGGCCCTGAAATATGTCGCCGACCACGCCGCCGAGATCGGCACCCAGTACGGCAACGTCTCGCCGGCCACGGTAGGGGCGATCCAGCGCAAGCTGCTGACCCTGCAGAGCCAGGGCGCCGAGAACTTCTTCGGCGAGCCGGCCCTGAAGCTGGCCGACCTGATGCGCACCGACGTCGCTGGCCGCGGCTACGTGAACCTGCTGGCCGCCGACAAGCTGATCCAGTCGCCCAAGCTCTATTCGACCTTCCTGCTGTGGCTGCTTTCGGAGCTGTTCGAGGAACTGCCCGAGGTCGGCGATCCCGACAAACCCAAGCTGGTCTTCTTCTTCGACGAGGCTCACCTGCTGTTCAACGACGCGGAGAAGCCGCTGCTGGAGAAGATCGAGCAGGTCGTGCGGCTGATCCGCTCCAAGGGCGTAGGCATCTATTTCGTCACCCAGAATCCGGCCGACATTCCCGACGCCGTGCTGGGCCAGCTGGGCGCGCGGGTGCAGCACGCCTTGCGGGCCTATACCCCGGCCGACCAGAAGGGGCTGAAAGCCGCCGCCCAGTCGTTCCGGGTCAATCCGGCCTTCGACACCGCCGAGACCATCCAGGCCCTGGGCGTCGGCGAGGCCCTGATCTCGACCCTGGACGCCAAGGGCGCGCCCTGCGTCGTCCAGAAGACGCTGGTGCGCCCGCCGGCCTCGCGCCTAGGTCCGCTGACGCCGGAGGAGCGCGCGGCCCTGATCGCCAAGAGCCCGGTCGCGGGCCTCTACGACACCCCGCTGGATCGCGCCTCGGCCTACGAAACCCTGCAAGGACGCGCCGCCCAGGCCCAGCAGCAGGCCGACACGGCCGCCGCCCAGGCCGAGGCCGAACGCCAGCGGGCCGCGGCCGAGAAGGTGCGTGAGCGGGAGGAAGCGCGGGAGGTTCGCGCCGCGCCGCGGCCCCGCGCCTCCAGCCGCCAGTCGATGGGCGAGGCCTTCGCCACCTCGCTGCTGCGGACGATCGCCAACCAGGCCGGACGCGAGATCATGCGCGGCCTGATGGGCGGGATGAGTCGGAGACGCTAGATCAAAGGCCAAGCTTCGGGCGGACGCCAGCGGCGGTCCGGCATTTGGCGGGAAATGGAAGCTCTCCAGCCCGTTTCCGGCGCCATTCCGGCCGAGATTGTGCGAATTTGACGCACTTTTCCACGCCCTAAGGGTGTGTATGCCTTGCGCTTGAGCTCAACTGAGCATCTTATCCATAGGCGTACACGGCAGGACGAGGCCGAGACCCTCGATCAAGGCCGGGCGCGGGAGGAAACGCAATGAAGTTCGGTCCCTCGAACGTTCAAACGCACAGCACTCCGTTTCTGCGCGCGGCCCGGCGCATGCCGCCCCGGTACAGGATTCGGTGGCCCCTGCTCCTCTGCGTCGCCTTCAGCCTGGCGGTGTGGGCCGCGGTGATCTTCGGCTTCATCGTCATGGGCCGGTAACCGGCAAACGCCCATGGCCGCCGTCAGGCTCACGCGCGCAAGGCCGGCCTAAGACCGACCTCCAGGGTCAGGCGCGCAGGGTCAGGCGCGTTTCCGCTTCTGCGTCTTCTTGTCCGCCGCGACCGCGGAGGGGATCGCCGCGGCCCTGCTCGCCAGGGTCCAGGCGGAAAGCGTATCGACCGCGGCGGGCCGGCCGATCGCATAGCCCTGCAGCTCGGCGCAGTCCTCGCCGCGCAGAAAATCGATTTGCTCCTGGGTCTCCACGCCCTCGGCCACGCAGGGGATGTCCAGGCTCCGGCCCAGGCCCAGCACGGCGCGAACGATCACCGTCGCGCGGTCGTGACGGTGGATGTTCTCGACGAAGCTCTTGTCGATCTTGATCTTGTCGAACGGGAACGACTGCAGGGTCGAAAGCGACGAGAAACCCGTGCCAAAGTCGTCCATGGCGATCCGCACGCCCAGGGCCTTCAGGCGGCGCAGGTTGTCGAGCGCCCGCTGATAGTCCTTGAACAGGGCGCTCTCGGTGACCTCGAGCTCCAGCCGCTTGGGCGACAGGCCGGTCTGGATCAGGATTTCATGCACCAGGGCGGGCAGGTTCGGCTGGTTCAGCTGTAGCGGAGACAGGTTCACCGCGATGCGCAACGGCCGCTCCCAACTGGCGGCGTCGGCGCAGGCCTGGCGCAGGACCCACTCGCCCAACTGAGCGATCAGGCCGTTCTCCTCGGCGACCGGGATGAATTCCAGCGGCGGGACCATGCCGCGCACCGGATGGTTCCAGCGCACCAGGGCCTCGAAGCCGCAGACCTCGCCATCGGCCGCCTTGGCCAGGGGCTGGTAGTGGACGATCAGCGCCTCGTCCTGGATCGCCTGGCGCAGCTCGCGCGCCAGCGCCCGGCGCTCGCGGATCGACTCGTCCATCTCACGCTTGAAGAAGCGATAGGCGCCTCGGCCGCCTTCCTTGGCGCGGTACAGGGCCATGTCGGCGTTGGCCAGCAACGCCTCGGCCGTTCGGCCGTCATCGGGGAACAGCGAGACGCCCAGGCTGGCGCCCATGGCCAGGCCCTGGCCTTCGTATATGGCGGGAACCGACAGGACCTCCAGCAGTCGGCCGGCCAGTTCGGCGGCGGCGGCGGGCTGGTCACCGGCCGCCACCTGGACGACGATGAACTCGTCGCCGCCGAGCCGAGCGGCGAAGGATGGGGCGACCAGGCTGTCCTGCAGCCGGCGGGCCGTTTCGACCAGCAGGGCGTCGCCCGCCAGATGGCCATGCAGGTCGTTGGCCTCCTTGAAGTGATCCAGGTCGATGCAGATCAGCGACAGGCTCTCGCCCGAGGCCTCGACGCGATCCAGGACCGCGGCCAGCCGCGCCTGCAGGGAATTGCGGTTGGCCAGGCCGGTCAGGCCGTCATGCTCGGCCAGGTACCGGATCTTCTCCTCGGCCGAGCGGCGCTCGCGCAGGTCGCGGACGGCCAGCACCGTCAGACCGGAGGTCTCGGAGCGGGCGCCGTCGTCCATCAGGCGCGAGAACACCTCGACCGGGATCGTGCGGCCGCCGTCGGCGGGCTGCAGCACGCCTTCGCGCCGCACGCCCTCACGGGTGGGGGCCTCGGTGTCGAAAGTCAGCAAGCCGGACAGCGGCATGCGCAGCAGCGCGTCCAGCTCGACCCCGGCCAGCTCGCAGAACGCGGCGTTGGCGTCGTTGATGCGGCCGTCCTGGACCACGACGATGCCTTCGTAGGCGGCGTTGGCCAGGCGACGGATGCGGTCCAGGGCCGAGCGGCTGGTCGAGGATTCGATGGCCACCGCGCCCAGGCCGCCCAGGATGATCATGCCGGTGATCGAACTCACGGCCAGGGTCAGAACGCCGCCCGACAGCATCTGGTCGGGCACGTTGATCGACGGGTCGGGTACGATGGTGATCGCGCCCATGCCGATGAAGTGCAGGGCGCAGATTCCCAGCGTCAGGACGAGGCCGCCGCCCAGTTGCTTGAGCAGGGTGCGCGCGCGTCCCGCCAGTTGCAGGGCGCCCGCCGCGCCGACGACGCCGGCCAGCACGGAAGCGGCGATCGTCGCCTGCTCCCACTGCACGAAGCCCTGGGTCACGAAGGCGGACATGCCCGTATAGTGCATGGCGGCCACGCCCATGCCGAGGATCAGGCCGCCGGCGAAGTCGTTGGTGCGCGTGCGCTGGGCCGAGGCCACGGCGAAGCCGCCGGCCATGAACAGCACCGCGATCATCAGCGACAGCAAGGTGCCCGACGGGCTGTAACCGGTCTTCAGGCCAGGATCATAGGCGACCATGGCGATGAAGTGGGTGGCCCACACGCCCGATCCGGACACCAGCCCGGTCAGCAGCAGCCAGGCGGCCCGCACCACGCCCTTGGCGCCGCGCATCCGGGAATAGAGGCGAAACGCCGTGAAGCAGGCGGCGAAGCAGATGAGGCCGGCGACGACGACCAAGCGCAGGTCGTGCTCCGTCGTCAGGCAGGTCAAAACCTTCAGCAAGCGCAGGCCCCCCAGGGATTACCTGCCACCTGTAGCGGACAAGATGCAAAAAAAGCGTTTCGGCCGGCGCGGGCGGGCGCGTCGCTATCGCGCCGAGCGCTTCGCGCCCTTGATCGTCTCGACCTCGCTGCGCCAGAGCTCCACGCCGGAGCCCGTCATGGCGGTCTGCAGCGCCCCGCGCTCCGCGCCTTCCAGGCGCACGGCGGTCAGCACGCCCGTGGCGTAGGCGCCCGTGTCCAGGCCGATCCGGCGGTGGTCGGACTGAATGTCGTCGGTCGGCGTGTGGCCGTGCACGACGATCTTCTCGAAGGTCCGGCTATCGTCCAGGAAGGTCTGCCGAATCCACATCATGTCGTGCTTGGACTGCTGGTCCAGCGGCACGCCGGGCCGCGCGCCCGCGTGCACGAAGAAATAGTCGCCGACGCTGACGCTGAACTTCAGGTCACGAAGGAAGGCCCGGTGACGGTCGCTGACGGCGGTGTTGAGATCGGCCGAGGCGGCGGCCCACGCGTCGTTGTCGTCGCGATCGGTCGGCGCCGTCACGCCGTACGACCGCAGCGCCTCGCGGCCCCCATAGTCGCACCATGTCGGCCCGATGCCGGGATTCTCGAGGAAGGCCGCCATCCGGTCTTCGTGGTTGCCGCGCAGGAAGATGGTTTCGACCGGGCCGTCGTCGGCAAGACGGCACAGCAGGTCGATCACGCCCTTGGAATCGGGGCCCCGGTCCACATAGTCGCCCAGGAAGATCAGCACCTTTCGCGCCTGGGCGCCGCGACCAAAGTCCTCCAGGATGGCGCTGAGCAGCGGGCGCAGAAGATCGAGCCGCCCATGGATGTCGCCGACCGTCCACACCACCGTGTCCGGCGGCACGCTGGCCGTCGGTCCGGCGCTGGACGCCTTCCGACGCGCTAACCAGTTACCGATCATCCCCCATCCAATCCGTCATGACCCCATCGAGACGCGCCCGTCCCGACGGGCGCCTGGGCGCGCGACGGAACGGGCGGTTGGTGCGGAGCAAGGGTAACGATCCAAAGTTCAAATGCCGAAAACCTAAGCCTAGAAATAACGCTCGCCGATCCGAATGGTGTCGCCGGGCGCGACCTTCGTCAGCGGCGTCAGCGGATAGGACTGCTCGGCCTGATCCTCGGCGCGCTTGATGAAGACCACGCGCTTGTTCGCGCGATAGGTAAAGCCCTCGGCCGTGGCGACCGCGTTCAGGACGCTGAGGTTGTTGGTGTACGGATACTCGCCGGGCTTGTTCACCTCGCCCAGGATATAGAAGGGGCGATAGTTCAGGACTTCGGCGCTGACGCGCGGCTCCTTGATATAGCCCTTGCGCAACTCGTTGCCGATCTCTTCCTGGAACTGCGAGATCGTCAGGCCGGCCGCCTGCACTTCGCCGATCAGGGGCAGAGAGACCTTGCCGCCGCCGCCGACCAGGAACTCACCGGTGAGGGCCTCCTCGCCGAAGACGTTGACACGCACCTTGTCCGCAACGCCCAGCCGATACTCCGGCACGGCGCGGACGGTGGCGTCGGGGCTGGCGGCGGCCGGAGCGGCCGTCGGCGCAGCGGGCGTCTGGGCGCAGGCGACGCCTCCGAAGGCCAGAACCAGGCTCATGGCGCAGAGACGCAAGAAGTGCCGCATATCGAAATCCTCTTTCCGACCGTCGAAACCATAGCGGTGTGGCGATAGCTTGTTCAAAAGCAGACGGGCTCGACTTTAGCAAGGGGCTGGGCTGCATGGTCGCGCCCGTGACATGAATTGCTCGCCGCCGCGGGCGCGCGATCATAATAGAGTAGCAATATTGCGCGACGCAGATGTCCGCGCATCGACCGATTACGAGGCGGGAATGGCGCGGATAACGCCCAGGACATTGAAAACGACCGCGATCGCCACCCTGGCGATTGCGGCCGCGAGCGGCGCGGCGATCACCACCGCCGGGCTCATATGGCCGGACGCGATCGACCCGGATCTGGCGCCCGTCCACGAGATGCGCGCCGACCGGGCGCTTTCCGCGCAGTACCCCCAGACCGTCCAGGCCGATCGGGAAAGCCAGGCCACGCTGGCCCAGGCGCCGGCCGCGGCGAACGCCTGGCTGCGACGCGCCTATGTGCGGCAGCTCGGGACCTGGACCCTGGACGCCCAGGCTCTCGACTATCTCGACAAGTCCTACCAGGCCGCGCCGCTGGGTCCGGACGTCACGCGCTGGCGTTTGCGTTTCATATTCGAACACTGGCCCGAAATGACACCCGCCTTGAGGATCCGGGCGGTGGGTGAAATGAGGAATTTTGCCCGTTATCATAGTGGCGGCCCCGATATTGTCCGCGCCATCCACAATCCAGCCGGGCGTTGGGCCGCCGCTTTGGTCGAACGCTCAGGTCACAACGATGCGCTGAGAGACCACGGGATGCTCGCAAAAGCGGCAGAATAGCTGATTGTTCTTGGTATTCTCTACTTACTCATGGATGTTGCGTCGGTTTTCAAGTTATAGTAAACGCCCAAACCGTAAGTTTTACACGTTTTGCGGCAGTCGGATTTACCACTATCGAGAGAGGATTGGCGCCGCCTTTGCTGGTGGGCTGATGAGCCGCGAACTGAGCTTCGCGGTTAGGGGGATTTGGAATGAACAGAAACACATTCGTGGCCATCGCGATGCGTGCGATGGCCGCCAGCGCGGTGATGAGCCTGGCGGCTTCGCCGCTTATCGCGGTCGCCCAAGCGCCGACGCCGGATCCCGGTCCTCTGGCGTCGGCCCTGGCCATCGCGGCCCAGGCCGCGGAAGCGAGCGCCCAGTCGAAGTCGCTGCCGGCCGATGCGACCCAGGCGGTCATTGTGACGGCCCTGGAGCAGACCATCGCCACCAGCGGCGTCGAGCCGCTCACCGCCGTGAGCGCGCTGCAGCTTACCCAGACCAATATGCAGGCCGCGGGAACCCTGACCCCCGCGATCGCCGCCGCCATCGCCGAGGTGCTGGCCAAGGTCCAGGCGGCCATCAAGGTGCAGGAAGGTCCCGGCGCGATCGGCACGACCGGCGGCCCGCCCATCTCGGCTCCGGGCGCCACGGGCGGCGGCGGCGGTTCGGATTACCGCGCCGCCTAACGGCGGACAAAAAACTGATCAAGGGTGCAAAGTGATTGAACGGAACGAGGGGCTTGGCCGCATGCGGGCGACCGACATCAAAATGAACGCCGCCAAGGCCTGCTTCATTCTCGCCGTCGCGGCGAGCGCCTGTCCGACGGCTTCGTTTGGCCAGGCGCTCGATTCGGCTCAGGCCCGCACCACTGATCTGTTCGCACGCGATCGCAGCGTCGCGGTCCTCGACCGTCCGCACCCGGAATACGAAGCGCTCGGCACGTCGATCGGCACGTTCTCGGTGTTTCCCCGCCTTCAGCTCGACAACGAAAACAGCGACAACGTCTTCGCCGTCGAGACCGGGCCGGTCAGCGACTGGGCCTTCCACGCCCGGCCGTCGGCGACGGTCAATTCGAACTGGTCGCGGCACCAGCTGAACGCCTATGTCCGCGGCGACTTCATCCGCAACGAGAAGTACCACTCCGAGAACGCCAACAACTGGAGCGTCGGCGGCACCGGTCGCGTCGATGTCCTGCGCGATTTCAACATCGCGCTGGGCACGGACTACATCAAGGCGATCGAGCCGCGCACCTCGTCGAACACGGCGGTCTCGGCGCGCGACCCGATCAAGTACGATCAGGCGCAAGCCTATCTGTCGACCAGCCGGATCGTCGGCCACACCAAGCTGACGGTTCGCGCCGACGTCCAGTCCTACGACTACAAGGACGGCGCCGACCTGAACGGCAACGTCATCGATCAGGATGCTCGCGACCGCATCAACAGCAGCCTGCAAGGCCGCGTGGACTACGCCCTCAGCCCCGCGACCGCGATCTTCGTCGCGGGCACGGGAAACAAGCGCAACTACGACACCGGCACCGTCACCACGCCGTCGCGCGACTCGACCGGCTACGAACTGCTGACCGGCGTCAACTTCGAGCTGGGCGCGGTCGTCCGCGGCGAGGTGGCCGTCGGCTACATCAGCCAGTCGTTCGACAACGCCGCCTACAACGACATTCACGGCTTCGGCTCGCGCACCCAGGTGGAGTGGTTCCCGACCGAACTCACCACCGTGACGGCCACGGCCTCTCGGGCCATCGAGGACGCCGGCGTCATCGGCGCGGGCGGCTATCTGTCCACCGACTTCGGCCTGAGCGTCGACCACGAACTGCTGCGCAACGTGATCCTGAGCGCCAGCCTCAAGCACGCGAACGACGACTACAACGGCATCGACCGGGAAGACAACCGGACCGAATTCGGGCTCGGCGGCAACTATCTGGTCAACCGCAATCTTGGCCTCACCGTGCGATACTATCGCACCAAGCAGTCGTCCGATGGGACCAGCAGCGGCCCCAGCTATACGGTCAACCGGGTCACCCTTTCGCTGACGACCCAGTTCTAGCCGAGCTCGCCATGGCCTCCCGGCAAGCGCGGCGTCGCCACCGGCGCCTTCTGGCTCCGCGCGCGCGCGCCTCCGCGGAGACACGGTGGCGGAGGCTGGCCCTGGCCGTGGCGCCCGGCGCGCTCTACCTGACCCATCTGGCGACGGGCGCGAACCAGACGGCCATGGCCCAGGGCTTTTCCCTGGCGCTGGCCTTGACGCTTTGCGTCGTGCTGTCCCGGCCGCGGGTCCGGGACGAACTGGCCGAGCTGGGATTCGTCTGGCCACTGCTAGGGTTGTTCGCGACCGTCCTGGCCGTCGCCCTCGTGACGCTCCATTGGCCGGCCTCGCGGGCTTCAGCCTCCGTGTGGAAGCTGGCGGGCCTTCCCGGGGTCCTTTCGATCAACCGATCGGCGACGTGGCTGGAGATGGTCAAGCTCGGCGGCCTCGCTTGCATTTTCGGCGTGGGCTGCGTTCACGGGGCGCGCGGCGAGCGCGCCCGCACGACCATCGAATGGATCGTTCTGCTCGGCGGCGTCTACGCCGCCTTGTCGATCGCCTTCTTCCTGGCCGGCCTCCAGGTCCGAGGCCGGCTCTCCGGGGGCTTCCTGAGCGCCAATAGCGGCGCCACCGTCTTCGGCATGCTGGCGGTCATCACCACCGCCTTCCTCCTCCGGCAGCTCAGGCGGACGGCGCGACTCGACCAGGAGGATCGGCTGCGCAAGCTGGCGACTCCCGCCGGAAGCCTGCTCTTCATCGCCATCTGCCTGGTCCTGACCGCCTCCCGCATGGGCCTGACCGCCACGGGCGTGTCGATCCTGGTGCTGCTGGCCTGGGACTTCGCCTCGCAGCGCAAGATCCGCATCGTCATCCGTCCGCGCGACCTCGCGCTCGTCGTAGCGGCGCTGGCGATTGTCGCCGTCGCGTCGACTCCCATGTGGACCCGCGTGGACGCCCTGGATTCCGACGCCGCGATTCGCGGCCAGATCTTCTCGACTCATTGGAGGGCGTTCCTGGCCTCGCCCGTCTTCGGGCACGGGCTGGGATCGTTCAACGACGTCAACAGCCAGGCCCTGACGACGGAGAACTATTCCGTCCTGTGGTCGATCCGCGCCGCCCACAACGTCTACATCCAATGGCTGGAGGAGGCCGGCGTCGCCGGCGCCCTGCCCATGCTCGCCCTCGTGGCCACGATCACGCTGGTCTCCGTCTTCCACGTCGCCAGGATGCGCTCGGGCCAGACGCTGGCGCGGGGCCTGGTGGCCTCCAGCGTCGTGGTCCTGCTCCACGGAGCCACCGACTATGCGCTGCAGGTGCCCTCCATCGCCGCGTTCTGGGCCTTCCTGCTTGGCCTGCAGTTCGCGTTCACCCAGTGGCGAAGCTAGGCGTCGGCCAGGAAGCTTAGCCACTGGCGACCGGGCGACAATTTAATTCAAAACTAAACTATTGATTGATATGGTCTTTTGCAATCAGGGTCTAAACGACGTCTAGCGCCTTCAAATCACGGTCAAAGTCTTGAGTTTAGGAGCGTACCCAACTGCGCCCAGCGCGCTCAGAGCGCGTCAGGCGTTATGGCTGGCAAAAAATTGATCGAGACCACAAGGACATTTCAAAAACGTCACGATACGCTTGTGTATGGGGTGGCCTTGCGGACATGTAGATCCGGCGACATCGTCTCCGGAGTGCTAGCCTCGCGAGCCTTTTGATTTCACCCGCTCTGTCCTCGCGACGTCGCGTCAGAGCCGTAATCCGAACAGCAAATGCGGCCCCTGAGCGGACGCAAAGGATATCGACCGAAGTCATGGCGTTGAGTTTGTTCACGATCGGCGAACTGCATGCCAGATAGGTCGGGGGCGTTGCGCACTCTCCTGGTGGGCGGGGTGCCCACGACGCGCCTGACCCGCACGGAACTCGCGGCCGTGATGCTGGAAGATATCCGGGCGGCGCGGGCGGGGAGGAAGGGTTATCCGCGCATCGTCGTCTCTTCCAACGGCGCGGTCATCGCGGACTTTCACCGCAGCGCCGAATTTCGCAGCCTGATCCTCGACGCCGACATTGTCGACGCCGACGGCATGCCGCTGGTGATGGCCACCCAACTCCTCTGCGCCGAGCCCCTGAGAGAACGCGTGGCCACCACGGACTTCATCAACGACGCCGCGGAGGTGGCCTCGCGCGAGGGTCTGAAGTTCTATTTTCTCGGCGCCAAACCCGGCGTCGCCGAGAAGGCCGCGCAACACTTCCGGGCGCTCTATCCCGGCCTGGAGATCGTGGGCGTCCGTAACGGCTACTTCACCCAGGAGGACGAGGCGGGGATCTGCGCGGAGGTCGTGGCCCTGAAGACGGACGTGATGTGGGTCGGGCTCGGCAGTCCGCTGCAAGAAGCCTTCGCCCACCGGAATCGCGAACGCCTTTCCGGCATCGGCTGGATCCGGACCTGCGGCGGCATGTTCGACCACTATTCCGGCAAGTTCAAACGCGCGCCCCGGTGGATGCAGATCATCGGCCTGGAGTGGCTGCACCGGACGATCAACGAACCCTTGCGACTGGGCGGACGGTATTTCAGAACCAACCTGCCGGCGCTCTTCTATCTGGCGACCCAGACCACCGATAGCGCGCCGCCCCTGAGGGACGCCAAGACGCCGTGACCGCCAGGCCGATCGACAACGCTTCCCACGCGGCTTTTCCGCCCGAGAGCCGGACGCTGAGCATCGACCCCGCCACACGGACTGACGCCGTTTCGGGGACGCCTCGCGCATCCTTTGCCGGCGCGCGCAAGGCCGTGTTCCTGGTCTCTCATTCGACGCCCGGCGGCGCCCAGGAGATCTGGGCCAATCTGTCGGAAGGACTACGAGCCCGCGGTCATCAGGTCATGCTCGCGGCGCTCTATCCCGGCGACCCGCCCGTCCAGGAGACCGCCCCCCCAACCGCCTGGACCTATGTCGTCCCCGAAAGGCCAGCGTCGCCGGGCGCCAAGCTGGCCCTTGTCCGCGAGCTGGCCCGCCTGTTCGACACGTTCGAGGCCGATGTCGTGTTCACGGCCCTGCCCGCCGCCAATGTCCTGGCGCCGATCGCCGCCACCCTGGCCCGCCGACACGTCCGGGTGGTGATCTCGCACCATACGCCGTCCGACACCTACAACCGCGCCCTGAACCTGGTCGACGGCCTGACCGGTTCCCTGGCCACCGTCGCCCATGTGGTGGGCGTGTCCGAAGCGGTGCAGCGCACGCATCGCGGCAAGCCGGCCGCCTATCGCGCCAAGCTGAAAACGATCAAGAACGCCTTGCCGCCAGATGTCGAGGCGAGGATCGCCCGCCTGGCCCAGGCGCGCCAGGGTCGACCGACCGGACGCCAGGTCGTCGCCATCGGCCGCCTGGCCGAGCAGAAGAACTACCCGGTTCTCATTCGCGCCGCCGTCCACATGCCAGACGTGGTCGTGCGCATCGTCGGCGACGGATCGGAGGCGCCGGCCCTCAAGGCGCTGGCGGCCGAACTCGGCGTGGCCGACCGCGTCCAGTTCCTTGGCTTCCATCCACGCGCTGCGGCGCTGGAGATCCTGGCCGACGGCGACGTGTTCGTTCAGCCCAGCCTGTTCGAGGGTCACAGCCTGGCCCTGATCGAAGCGGCCAAGCTCGGCTTGCCGCTGGTGGTCTCCGACGCGCAGGTCCAGATCGAGGGCGTCACCACCCCCGACGGCGCGCTTCGTGGCGTCGTGGTGGGCGTGCATGACGATCGGGCGCTGGCGCGCGAAATCCTGCGATTGCTGGACGACCCCGCCCACTACGCCGCCACCGCCGCGCGGGCGAGCGCCCTGGGCGCGGCGGCGACCTACGACGCCATGATTACGTCTTACGAACAGCTCATGGCCTGACCATGGCTGCACATATCGAAACCTCAGCCGCAACAGGAGGGGCGTGACATGACGGAAACCGGCGAACGTCGACGCAGGACAGGCCCCCGGCCGTTCCTGGTCCCGGCGGCCTATATCCTGTTCGTGCTGCTGACCCTGATGGTCGTCGCCCCGATCATCACCACCGGCGGCCAGAATACCGGCAGCGGCAACCTGTTCCGGCAGGTGACCTACGCCATCCTCTTCGCCGCCACCCTGTGGGCGGTCGGCGTCTTCCAGCAGTGGCGCAAGCTGCTGATCGTGCCGACGACGCTGATGCTGGCGATCGGTTGGTGCTGGCTGAGCCTGACCTGGGCGATCGACCCGATGATCAGCTTTCGCCGCCTGCTGCTGACCACGATGATCATCTGGACGATCTTCCTGGTGGTCGACGATTGCGGCTATGACCGGACGATCAAGTCGCTGATGATCTTCCTGACCGTCCTTCTGGCGGCCAACTATATCGCGATCGCAGTCTCGCCATCGGCCGTGCACAGTCTCGCCGATTCGATGGACAAGGGCCTGGTCGGCGATTGGCGCGGCCTGCTCCCGCAAAAGAACTTCACCGGCGCCATCTGCGCCATGACCATCCTGATTTTCACCTTCGGCGGCCAACGCATGTGGCTGGCGCTGAGGCTGGCCATCATCGTGGCCACGGCCTACTACCTGTTCCGCACCCAGTCGAAAACCTCGATGGGCATGCTGGTCACGGCCCTGATCTCAGGCGCGATCGCCCTGCGATTCCAGCCGAAATACCGGATCGCGCTGATCCCCGTCCTGCTCATCGGCAGCATCATCGCCATGATGAGCTCGCTGAAATGGTGGGATGAAATGCTTGGCCCGTTCCAGCGCAAGGACGCCCTGACCGGCCGAGGGGAGATCTGGCCGTACCTGTTCAACTACGCCAAGGACCATCCCTTCACCGGCTCGGGCTACGGCTCGTTCTGGAATATCGGCGAAAACAGTCCCGTCTATCAGTACACCAAGAACTGGGTCAGCGAGCTGGGCAACGGGCACAACGGCTATATCGACCTGCTGGTCCAGATCGGCGTGCCGGGCCTGGTCCTGGCGGTGGTCGCCGCGATCATCGCGCCCGCCGCCAGGCTGCTCGGCGCCACGTCAGCCGGCCGGTCCCAGGTGGCCCTGCTGGTGGCCATGCTGGTGTTCTGCGCCGGCCACAACATGACCGAGTCCAGCCTGCTGGAGCGCGACACGATCATCGAGGTCTTCCTGATGTTCACCATCGCCCTGACCGGCGTCGTCACGCGCCGGTCGTCCAAGCCGGTTCGCGCGCCGTCGTCGGAACGGCGCGAAGGATCGTCTTCGCGCCGCAGGTCGACGGCCCGCGCCTGACCCACGCCGACGCCCATGCCAGCCCCTGATCCCGCATCGCCGCGACCGGAGCGGCCGCCGCTGGCGCGCATGGCCGCCAAGACCGTGCGGTACGGATTGGCGTCGATCGGGCCGGTCGGCGGCGCCGGCGCGCAGTTCGTGGTGTCCGTGCAGCTGTTGCACGTGCTGGATCCCGGCGCTTTCGGGACCTTCTCGTTCCTGCTGGTGGCCTCGCAGTTCAGCCTGGGCCTGTGGAGCGCGCTGTTCTGCGCGCCCATGCCGATCCTGCTGACGGGCGACGAAGCGCGCGACGGCCCGATGCGCCGTTGCCTGATGTCGACAAACCTGGCGCTGGCGATCGTCGCCCTCGCGATCTTCGCGGTGCTGGGGGTGATCCTGCGCGCGGATCCGATCGCCAGCCTGCTCTTCGCCGCCTATGCGATGGCGATGCTGCTGCGCTGGTTCGCGCGGGCCTACGCCTACGCCACCGGCCGGCCGTGGCGGACGATGGCGTCCGACATCCTCTACACCCTCGTCCTGCTGGGCGGCGTCGGCCTGGTGGCCGTCACGCACGCCACCTCGGCCGCGCCAACCTACGCCAGCCTGCTGGCCGGGGCCGCGCTGAGCCTGGCGCCGTTCGGCCCCCGGTACCTGAAGCAGCAGTTCGGCGAGCTCTCGCTCAAGGCGCTGGCCGCCTATGCGCGGGTCTGGCGCGAGCATTCGGGCTGGTCGCTGACCGGCGTGCTGACGACCGAGGCCACCGCCAACGCCCACGCCTATATCGTCACCCTGATCAGCGGCGCGACCGCCTTCGCCCCGCTGGCCGCCAGCGCCTTGCTGATGCGGCCGATCAGCGTGGTCACCAACGCCCTGACCGAATTCGAGCGTCCCCAGATGGCGCGCCAACTGGCGCGGGACCACGGGCGCGAGGCGCTGGCCACCATGCGGTTCTTCCGGATCATGCTGATCGCGGCCTGGGCGGCCACGGTCGTCGCAGCGCTGGCGCTGATGCGCTATGGACCGACCCTGCTGTTCCCGAAGAGCTACGACAGAAGCTACCTGATGATCGGAACCCTGCTCTGGCTGGCCATCGCCGGCGTGCGCACGGCGCGCACGGCCGAAAGCGTCCTGCTTCAGGCCGCCGGCCAGTTCAAGCCCCTGGCCCACGCCAGCATGATCTCGTGCGGCGTTTCCCTGGTCGGGGTCCTGGCGCTGCTGATCCTGGGGGGGCCGCTCTATTCCCTGGTCGGCGTGCTGCTGGGCGAGGCGGTCTTCGCGCTGTGGATCTGGCGCGAGACCGCGCGCTGGCGAAGCGGGACCGAACGGGCGATCGCCTTGGCGGAACTCCAACCATGAAGCTGACCATCGGCGTCAAGGCCCTGAACGAGGAGCGGCGCATCGCCGAGGCGCTGACCAGCGCCCTGCGCGCGGCCGAGCCGTTCGGCGGCGAGGTGGTCCTGGCCGATTCCGGCTCGACCGACAGGACCCTGGAGATCGCGTCGGCCCTGCCGGTCCGCATCGTTCAGCTGGCCGATCCGTCCGAGCGCTCCTGCGGGGCCGGCGCGCAGCTGGCCTTCCAGCAGGCGGATGGCGACTATTTCTATCTGCTGGACGGCGACATGGTGCTGGATCCCGGCTTCCTGCCCGCCGCGATCGCGCACCTGGAGGCGCATCCGGAACTGGCGGCGGTCGGCGGCCTGGTTCGCGAGATGAACGTCGAAGGCCACGAGTTCCAGATCCGAGCCACCGCCGTGAAGAACGACCGCAACTGGCGACCGGGCCTCGTCGACCGGCTCGACTGCGGCGGCCTCTACCGCGTCTCGGCCGTCCGCCAGGTGGGCCACTTCGCCGACCGCAACCTGCACGCCTTCGAGGAATTCGAGCTGGCCGCGCGGCTGAGCGCCCAGGGATGGAAACTCGCGCGGATCGACCACCCCGCCGTCGACCACTACGGCCACCAGACCGAGGGCTACCGTATGCTCTGGCGGCGGCTGAAGTCAGGCTACGCGGGCGCGGCCGGCGAGGTGCTGCGCGGCGCGCTGGGCCGGCCGCACCTGCCGCTCGTGCTCCGCCGCCTGGGCCATATCCGCAACGGGCTGGCGGTCGTGGCCTGGTGGGCGCTGCTGATCGCGTGCCTGGTCGCCCCCCTGCCGCCGATCGCGCGCGCCGGCGCGTTCGCCCTGCTGTTGCTGGCGCCCCTGGCGCTGCTCAGCTGGCGACGCGGCTCGCCGGGCCTGGGGGTCTATTCGCTCGTCGCCTGGAACGTGGGCGCCTGGAGCCTGATCACCGGTTTCTTCCGGCGACGGACCTCGCCGGCGCGCGCGCTCGACGCGATCACCGTCACCGCGCCCGCGCGCCAGAATGACTGACCCGACCGCGCCACCGCGGACCACCGGCATCCGCGCCGACATCCAGGCCCTGCGCGCCCTGGCTGTCCTTCTGGTCGTCGTCGACCATGCCCGCCTGGTCTACCTGCCCGGCGGCTTCCTCGGGGTCGACATCTTCTTCGTGATCTCCGGCTACCTGATGATGCGGATCATCGAGGGCGAGATCGACGCGGGGCGGTTCAGCTTCCGGCGCTTCTACGCCCGGCGCGTACGACGGCTGCTGCCGGCGGCCTATGCGACCCTGGTGGTCACGGCCGCCGCCGCGCCCTTCCTGCTGGACGCCTTCGAGAACGCCAAGTTCATCCAGCAACTGGTCGGCGCCTTCACGTTCACGACCAACATGATCCTGTGGCGGCAGATCGACTACTTCGACAGCGGCGCCGCGCTCAAGCCGCTGCTCCACATGTGGTCGCTGGCCATCGAGGAGCAGTATTATCTGGCCCTCCCCTTGCTGGCGGTGCTGTGCCCCAGGCGGTTGCGCCTGCCCGCGGCCCTGCTGCTGACGATCGCGAGCGCCGCGCTCTGCCTCTACGCCGTGCAGCGCAGCCCCTCGGCGGCGTTCTACTTTCTTCCGACCCGGGCCTGGGAGCTGGGCGCCGGCTCGGCCGCCGCCCTGGTCGCGCGGCGCGGCGTCACGCTGGAGCGAATGGGGCGCTGGCTCCGCCCGATCTGCGCCCTGGTCCTGCTGGCCACGCCGTTCATCGCCACCGAGCGCGGCCATCCCGGGCTGGCCGCCTTCGCCGTATGCCTGGCCACGGCCACCCTGCTGGTCAGCGGCCAGACGGTGCGGCCGGCCGGACCGCTGGCTCCGCTGATCCCGATCGGCGATCGCTCCTACTCGCTCTATCTCGTGCACTGGCCGCTCTTCGCGTTCGCCAACAACGTCTTCGTCGGCGCCGTCCCGTGGACCATCAACGCGCTGCTGCTGGCCGCCAGCTTCGGCCTCGCCGCGCTCCAGTACGGCCTGGTCGAGCAGCCGCTGCGACGCTTCAAGGTGGACGCCAGGGCGATCGCCGTCCTGGTCGCGATCCCCCTGGCGGTGATCGGCGCCTCGGTGCTCTGGTCCCGCCACGCGCCGCATCCGAACCTGGCGGACCGCGAATGGAACGTCGGCCTGGACGACCGCTGCGCGTTCAAGGACGATTTCCGGCGCGAACCCGCCTGCCAGAGCGCGCTCCACGCCCGGACCCTGGTCTGGGGGGACTCGTTCGGCATGCACCTGGTCGGCGGCCTGGCCGAGACCACGCCCGGCGGCGTGGCCCAGGCGACCCGCACCGTCTGCGGGCCGTTCCTCGACATGGCCCCCATCAACGGCGCGCTCTATCACCCCGCCTGGGCGGAGAGCTGCATGCGCTTCAACCGCCAGGTGCTCGAGGAGCTGGCCCGCCGCCCCGAGATCGACACGGTGGTCCTTTCCAGCGCCCTGACCCAGTACGTGCGCGGCGCCGAGGACGGAGACTGGCGCGTGCTGGCCCAAACACCAGGGGGGCCGCAGGCGTTCGCCCAGGACGACACGCGGCTGCTCGCCGGCCTCGCCCGCACCGTCGAGGCCCTGCGCCGTCAGGGCAAGCGCGTGGTGCTGGTCGCGCCGCCGCCTTCGGCGCCCTACAATATCGGCCGCTGCCTCGACCGGCGGCGCGCCGGACTCTGGTCGGTGTTCCCGACCGCCAATTGCGCCATCGACCGCGGCGAGTACGCCCGGCGCCGCGCGCCGGTGCTGAGGTTCCTGACGGAGGTGGAACGGCGAGGGATCGTTCCAGTCGTCGGTTTCGACGATGTCCTCTGCGACGCCGAGCGCTGCCAGGTCGAGAACGCCGGCCGCTCGCTCTATCTCGACAACGATCATTTCAGCCAGTCGGGGTCGCGTATCGTCGCCCGGCGCATGAATCTGGGCGACCAGGTCCGGAACCAGGCCCGATGACCTCGACGCCGCGCCCCGATCGCCCTAATCCCGGCTTGATGACGCCCGCTGGCGGTGGCGCGCGACCGGAGCCCCTGTCCGATGTCCATTAGGCGCAATCTGATCTGGAGCGCCGGGGCTCAGATCCTGTTCTTCGGCCTGCAGTTCGGCACCCAGATCATCGTCACCCGCCTGCTCTCGCCCTACGAGGTGGGGGTCTACGCCGTGGCCCTGTCCACGAACGGCCTCCTGGCCACCTTGCAGACTTTCAGCCTGCTGAGCCTGCTGGTGCGCGAGCCGGAACTGGACGGGGCGCTGGTCGACACCGTCTTCACGGTCAATGCGGCGCTGAACGTCTTGCTGGCCGTCCTGGTCTACGCCGCCAGTTTTGTCGCCGCCCGCGTCTATTCCGAACCGGGCGTGGGATCGGTCATGGCGCTGATCGCCGTCGCGCCGCTGGTCAGCATCTTCGAGCTGCGCCCATCGGGCCTGCTGCAGCGCGAACTTCAGTTCTCCAAGATCGCCATGGCCTCGGCCGGCAAGGCGGCCGTGGCGTCGGGCGTCACGATCCTGGGCGTGCTGGCCGGCCACAGCTACATGAGCATGGCCTGGGGAAACCTGGCGGGCGCGATCACCGCCGTGGCGATCGTCAACGTCTTCGGCTTCCGCCACTTCGCGCTGCGCCTGAGCCTGGCGCGCTGGAGAACGGTGATGACCTTCGGCCTGCGGATGGTGGCGATCGGCGGGGTCAACACCCTGTCGACCCGTCTGGGCGAACTGATTCTCGGGCGCATCCTGGGCCTGAGCGCCCTGGGCCTCTTCTCGCGCGCCGCGTCGCTGCACAGCGTGATCTGGGACAACATCCACACGGTCTTCACCAAGGTGGTGTTCGCCGACCTGGCCGAGCAGCAGCGCCAGGCCGGCTCGCTGCGCAAGGCCTATCTGGGCATACTGGCCAACATGACCGCCCTGCTCTGGCCCGCCTTCGCCGGCATCGCCGTGCTGTCGGGACCGCTGGTCCACCTGCTCTACGGCCCCAAATGGACCGCGGCCGCGCCGCTGCTGTCGATGCTGGCCCTGGCCGGCGTGCTCCTGACCTGCGTGACCATGACCTGGGAGGTGTTCGTCATCCGCGACGAGACCAAGCTGCAGGTCAAGATCGAGTACCGCCGCGCGGGACTGAGCCTGGCCTACTTCACCGGCGGCGCGTTTTTCGGCGGCCTCCTGGGCGCGGCGGCGGCGCGCCTGGCGGACGCGGCGACGGCGATCCTGATGTACCGCCCGCCCCTGGCGCGCCTGACCGAGACCACGACCGCCGACGTCGTACCAATCTACGGCCGGTCATTCCTGCTGGCCCTGGCGGCGATCGCGCCGGCCGGCGCCTTGATGTTGGCCGTCCGCGGCGATCCGGCCGTGCCGCTCTGGCAGGTGGCCGCCGCCGTCGCGCTGGGCATGGTGCTCTGGGCCCTGACCCTCGTGCTGTGCCGCCACCCCCTGGTGGAGGAAGGGCGTCGCCTGAAGCGTCGGTTTGCGCGGTCCCGCGCCTGATCTCGCTCAGCCCGGCGAATAGCGCCCGCCCGCCGCGGCGACGAGCAGGTTCCGGGCCCGCTCCCGCCGGCCGGCGCGCAGCTCGCGGAGCACCGCCCGGACCAGGTTCGGCAAGGCCAGGACCACCAGTCCCGGATAGTGCCGCCGCAGGAAACGAAACTTGCTTCGGGTCAGGTAGAAGTCCGACAGCATCGAGGAGCGGCCCTCGTCGCTGGTCCCGATCGACATGCCGACCCGGTGATAGACCTTGGCGGCGTCGCAATAGCCCAGGCGGAAGCGGCCGGCGGCCCGAACGGCCCAGTCGATCTCCTCCCAGTACAGGAAGTAGCCCTCGTCCATGTAGCCGACGGTCTCGATCAGGGTTCGCCGCACCAGGGCCGCCGCGCCGTTGACGTAGCTGAGCTGGGCCTCGACCGCTGCCGCGTCGACCGGCGCGTCCGCCGGGGTTCCCTTGCCGAGCAGCTCGCAGCGGGCCCGGCCGCGCAGGAAGCGCCCGCCGCCCAGCGACTGCACGCGATCCGGCGTCTCGAGATAGACCACCTTCGCGCCGCAGATCCCGATGGCCGGATCCTGCGCCATGCGCTCCAGCAGCCTGGTCAGGGCGTCGTGCTCCACCAGGGTGTCGTTGTTGAGGATCCAGACGTAGTCGACCTCGGGTTCGGCCAAGGCCAGGCGGACGCCGACGTTGTTGCCCGCCGCATAGCCTCCGTTGCGACCAGTCTGGACCACCCAAAGCCGGCGGGTGGCGCCGTCGCCGCGCGGCGGCGCGGGCAAGGCCGAGGCTTCCAGCGCGTCCTGGACGAAGGGCCGCATCCCGCGGGCGAGGCGCTCCTGGTTGATGGCCGGCAGCTGTTCGGCCAAGCCGGACTGGATCGCCTCGAAGGAGCCGTCGCCGGAGGCGTTGTCGCAGACGATGATGTCCAGGTTCTCGTGGTCCAGCCGCGCCACGCTCAGCGCGCATTGGACGGTGTCGGCGGGCGCCCGCCAATTGAGAATGATCGCGGCGGTCCGGGGATTGGCTTGGCCTTGCGTCACGCGAATCCCACCGTCATCTTGATCGTCCACCTCATCGCCGCCGATGCGGCCTCGCCGAACCTACACCAAGCGCACACCTAGAGGGGCTTGATGCTCAGATTCCTGAAATTGGCGGCGAAAGGTTCCTTGGCGGACTCCCGATAGACGCCTTCCTTCCAGTACGGTCCGATGATGTCGTCAAAGCCCAGCGGGCCGCGATAGTCGACCAGTTGCTGGCCATCGCGAAAGACCTGCAGGAAGCCGTCGCCGGCCGGCCCGAACTTCACCCGGAGGCGCATCCGATACCAGTGGCCGCGCTTGATCGGCCAGCTGTCCGTATAGTGGGCATGGTAGGTGGTGGTCTCGCGGCTGGCGACGCGGTTGGGATCATCGCGCGTGATGACCCGCATGCGTTCGCCGACCATCTCGATCGCGAACGGCGGGCTGTGCCCCGGCTCGCCCGGGTCGGGCGTGGACTGGATCTGGGAGAGGGTCATCCAGCCGGCCGTGTTCGGCGGGCCCGGTTCGATCATCAGGCCGAAGGCGACCTCGTAGGGTTGGCCCGGCTTCATCCGCAGGGAGGTCGCGATCTCCGAACGCTCCTTGACCTTGCCGTCGCCTGGCAGGCTGTCGCCGGGGCGGACCTCGAAGCGGGCCGACGAGCCCTTGACGGCGTAGTTCCACGGCTGGCCGGCGTTCTGCACCTGGAAGCGCGGGTTCTCGGCCTGGATCAGTTTGGGGTTGCTCTCGGTGCGCAGGTGTCGCGGCACGGACTTGAGCGCATCGGCCGCCTCGACGACGACACCTCGCCCTTCCTGGGTGGACATCGCCGCCGCCGCCACGATCGAACCCAGGGCCAAGCTCCCGCCTAAAATCAATGCGATCCATCGGCGCGGCGGCTTACGCCCGGCGGCATGAGTCTTGAAGTCAGACATGGGGCCTCGCCTGAAAAGGGGCGTGAACTGTCCCTATCGGAACTCCGTCTAAACCGCCGCCGGACACTACAACGCACGACTTTGGCATATACGATCTTAAAAACGACCATCGCCGGCCGAACGGGCAATCACTGCCAAGCTTGGATAAGGGACAGAGACCTATAATGGCGCGCTCCGACGGCAACAAACTGATTTCCCTGGAGGCAGGGCGCTTCTTCGCCGCCCTGGGGGTCATGCTGTTCCACTATACTGGCGTGATCGCGGACTTCCGCGGCGTCACCGTCTTCGGCGACGTCTTCCGGCCCGGCCACGTCGGCGTTCCCTACTTTTTCGTGCTCAGCGGCTTTATCATCTATCACGTCCATCGGGCCGATTTGGGACAGGCCGGCGCGCTGGGTCGGTTCGTGGTGAAACGGGCCGTGCGCCTGTTTCCGATGTTCCTGGCCGTTTCCCTGGCCATGCTGCTGGCCTTTCTGGTCAACCCCTCGATGGCCGGCCAGCGCGAACTGACCCCGCTGGGCGTGGCGGCCGACCTGCTGCTGCTGCCCCACGCCGACGCCATCCTGTCGATCTCCTGGACCCTGCGTCATGAAATGGTGTTCTACGCCCTGTTCGCCCTGGCCCTGTGGTTCGGCCCCAAGGCGTTCTGGGCGATCGGCGCCTGGATCGCGATCAGCGTCGCCGCCGGCCTCTACGCCCTGGCCGCGGGCGTGGATACGGTTCCCTGGATGGGGTCCTGGTCGGTGGTCGCCAGCACGCTGAACCTGGGTTTCGGCCTGGGTATGATCGTGGCGGCGAACACCGGCGCGCCGGGCGCCTCGCGACCCTGGCCGCTGATCGGCCTGGGCGGCGGCCTGATGCTGCTGCTGTGCGGGATCGAATGGACGTTCGGCCGGGGCGTGTCGCACGGGGTCGACGTCCTGGGTCCGTTCGGCGCGATCGGCCTGCTGCTGAGCGCGGCGGCGCTGATCAGCGGGCTGGTCCGGCTGGAGGCCAGGTGGACCGTGCCCGCGGCCGGCTTCTGGAAGGCGGCCGGCGGCTCATCCTACGTGCTCTACCTGATCCACCAGCCGCTGGCCTCCCTGGCCCTGCGCCTTCTGAAGCACTTGCCCCTGTCGCCCGAGGCGATGTTCGTGACCCTGGCGGTCTCGGCCGTCGCGACCGCCCTGTTCCTTCACCTGACCGTCGAGAAGTGGCTGCTCAGGCGCCTGTCCGCCCTCGGCCGTCGAAGCGAGCCCCAAATCGTGACGAAGGACGCGCCGACCGTCGCGCCCCTGGCCCCAAACGCCGGCTTCGCCTTGACGACCCCGCAGCCGCCCGGGCAAAGCCAGGGATAGGCCAGCTGTTTCCGCCCCTTCCCCGCCGAAGACACGCCCCGCCCAGAGCACGGACGCCCCGGTGAAAGAAACACGAGTCGCGATCGTCATCCCCGAAGGTCTTTCGGGCCGCGGTGGGATCGTGCGCGTAACCGCGTACCTGACGCGCCACATCCAGGCGCACATCCCCGATATCAAGACCCGCGTCTACCGCTCGCGCTACAGCGACCAGGCCGTGCTCAAGCACCTCACCGCCCCGCTCGCGCTGGCCGCCTTCGCCGTGGCATGCGTGGCCGGACGCATCGACGTCGCGCACCTCAACGTCGCGCCGCGCGGATCGACCTGGCGCAAACAGTTCTACCAGGCCGTGGCCAAGGCCCTGGGCCTGCGCACGGTCCTGCACCTGCACGGCAGCGGTTACGACCAGTACTACGCCGACCTGCCGGCCTGGCGTCAGGCCGGCGTGCGGGCCTTCTTCGCGCGGGCCGACGCGGTCGTCGCCCTGGGCGACCACTGGAAACGGTTCATGCTGACCGAGCTGCGGCTGCCGCCGGCCAAGGTGGTCGAGATTCCCAACGGCGTGCCGGCCGCCCTTCCCGCCGAGCGCGCCCGGGACGCCACGCCGGCGATCGCCTTCCTGGGAGAGGTGGGCCATCGCAAGGGCGTGGATGTCCTGATCGACGCCCTTGCCAGGCTCAAGGCCGATGGCCTGGCCTTCACCGCCACGATCGGCGGCAACGGCGACCTGGAGACGGCGCGCGCCCAGGCCGAACGCGCCGGCGTGATCGATCGGATCGCCTTTCCGGGCTGGGTGGACGAGACGGGCGCCGACAAGGTGCTGCGGGCCGCCGACCTTCTGGTCCTGCCCTCCCGCGCCGAGAACCAGCCCGTGGCGATCCTGGAGGCGATGGCCCGCGGGCTTCCCGTCGTGGCCACCCGGATCGGGGGCATTCCCCAGCAGGTCCTCGACGGCGAGACCGGCCTGCTGGTCGAGCCCGACGACGTCGCGCAGCTGGCCCAGGCCCTGGCCGCCCTGATCCTTTCGCCCGAGCGGCGCGCCACCTACGGCCAGGCGGGGCTGCGGCGATTCGAGGCGCATTTCTCCGTGGCGGCCTGCGCCAAGCGGTTCGCCGAACTCTACAGGTCGCTGTGACCGCATCCGCCGCCCAGGCCCGGCGCCGCACGGGCGCGGGCTGTGCGCCCAAGACGCGGGCGGTCGCGGGCGATTTCCGCCCCGCCATCGTCCCGTGCGCGCCGCATCGGCGTCGCGGGGTCGCCCGCGCCTTGCCTCGCGCCGGCCGAACGAAGACAACCGGACCCGCATGATCCAGGAAGCCGCGCACAACGCCGCCCGTTCGCCCGAGCCCGCCGAGTCGCCGACCGCCTGGACCGGCGCCTACAGGCCCGACATCGACGGCCTGCGCGCGATCGCGGTGCTGGCCGTGGTGGTCTTCCACGCCGGCTTCCACGGGCTGCTCGGCGGCTTCATCGGCGTGGACGTCTTCTTCGTCATTTCCGGATATCTGATCGGCGGCCAGGTCTTCCGCGAAGCCGTCACGGGGGAGTTCCGGTTCTCGCTGTTCTACGCCCGGCGCGTGCGGCGCATCCTGCCGGCCCTCTACGCGCTCCTGGTCGTCCTGTTCGGCCTGGGCGCGTTGATGTTGACGCCGCTCGAGCTGCGGGAGCTGGGCAAGGAGGCCTTCGCCGCCGTCTTCGGC
>Ga0209758_1000237_pt1 | contig 115867 bp, 102 predicted proteins | sample AraplaMF_Col_mMF_FD_184258 | JGI IMG/M metagenome (GOLD analysis project Ga0209758, IMG submission 184258) | Arabidopsis root microbial communities from the University of North Carolina, USA - plate scrape MF_Col_mMF (SPAdes) (version 2) | ecosystem: Host-associated > Plants > Roots >... | reverse complement strand
GTCGAGGCGGGCAAGCATGTGGAACTGGCGCTCGGCTCGCTGTTTGCGGCGGTTCTCGTCGGGCTGCCGCTCGGCATCCTCTGTCATCGGGTGACGCCGCTCAGGGACGGCGTCCTCAACACGCTGAACCTCGTTCAGACCATCCCGTCTATCGCGCTTTTCGGCTTGCTGATCGCGCCGCTCGGCTGGATTGCCGCGAATGTGCCGGGTGCGGCGGCAATCGGTATCCGTGGCATCGGGGTGGCGCCTGCCTTCGTGGCGCTGTTTCTTTATTCGCTGCTGCCTGTTGTCGCCAATACGGTCGTCGGGCTTGCCGGCGTGCCGCGCGCGGCCAACGACGCCGCACGGGGTATAGGCATGACCGGCCGCCAGCGGCTGTTCAAGGTCGAGTTTCCGCTGGCGCTGCCGGTCATCCTGACGGCGATCCGTATCGTGCTCGTCCAGAACATCGGCATGGCGACGATTGCCGCGCTGATCGGCGGCGGCGGTTTCGGCGTGTTTGTCTTCCAGGGCATCGGCCAGACGGCGATGGATCTGGTTCTGCTCGGCGCCGTACCGACCGTGGCGCTTGCCTTTGCCTCGGCCGTCGTCCTCGACGCGCTGATCGAAATGAACTCCCGCGTCCCCAACGGAGCCAGATCCGCATGATCGAGATCGACGCCATCACCAAGCGCTATGACGGCGTAACCGTCGTCGACAATGTCTCGATGGTGATCGAGCCGCGCACCGTCACGGTCGTCGTCGGCACGTCCGGTTCGGGCAAGACGACGCTGATCCGGATGATCAACCGGCTGGTGGAGGCGAGCGAGGGCGCCATCCGGCTCGACGGCGAGGACAACCGGTCGATCCCCGGCTACGAGTTGCGCCGCCGGATCGGCTACGCCATCCAGGGGCACGGCCTTTTCCCGCACCGGACGGTGGCCCAGAACATCGCGACCGTGCCGGGTCTGCTCGGCTGGACGAAGGCCCGGATCGACGCCAAGGTCGAGGAATTGCTGACGCTCTTCCAGCTCGAGCCGAAGACGTTCGGACCGCGCTATCCGCACGAACTTTCGGGCGGCCAGCAGCAGCGCGTCGGCGTTGCCCGGGCGCTCGCGGCCGAGCCGAACGTGCTGCTGATGGACGAGCCCTTCGGGGCGCTCGACCCCATCATCCGCGCCAAGGCGCAGGAGGACCTGCTGGCGATCCAGAAACATTTCGGCACGACGATCGTGCTCGTCACCCATGACATGAACGAGGCCTTCCATCTGGCCGACAAGATCGCGGTGATGGACAAGGGCAGGGTGGTGCAGTACGGGCCGCCGGCCGAATTGGTATGTTCGCCGGCCACGCCCTTCGTCGAAACCCTGATTGGCGATGCGGAGCGGCCGTTCCGCCTGCTATCGATCGCAAAAACCGGTGCTGCGGCCGAACCGGGCGAGGCGGAAGGGGCGCCGATCCGCGAAGACAGGAGCCAGCAGGAAGCGCTGGCCGATCTCATCTGGAGCGGCCGCAACGCGCTTCCCGTCATCTCGAAGACCGGTACACCGATGGGCCGGGTCACCCTCGACGCAATCCTCAAGCGCGCCGCGAGGCAACGATGAGGGAGTGGGTGCCGACCCTTCTGCGAGGCCTTCTGCTTGTCGTGCTGATCGCTTTCCTGCTGTCGCCGGGAAGCTTCGAGCCGCTGCTGAAGCCGCTTGTACAGCCGAACGCGCCGGCGATCTACAATCAGGGCAGCCTGCTCAGCCTGACGCTGCTGCATCTGCGGACCGTGTTTATTGCGACGCTGGCGGCGACGATCATCGCCGTGCTTCTGGCGATCCTCGTCACCAGGCCGTTCGGGGCGGAGTTCCTGGCTCTGTCCCGCAGCCTGGTGAATATCGGCCAGACGTTTCCGCCGGTCGCGGTGCTGGCGCTTGCCGTGCCCGCCGTCGGTTTCGGCGAAAAACCGACGCTGATCGCGCTGTTTCTCTACGGCCTCTTGCCGATCTTCGAAAATACCCTGACCGCACTCACCAATCTTCCGCGGTCGGTAATGGAGGCGGCGCGGGGTTCCGGCATGACCCCTTTCCAGCGGCTCCTCCAGGTGGAACTGCCGTTGTCGCTGCCGATCATCGTCGCGGGCGTCCGGCTCTCGGTGGTGATCAGCCTTGCGACCGCGACGATCGGTTCGACGGTCGCCGCTAAGACGCTCGGGGAAGTGATCATCGCCGGGCTGCAGTCGAACAACCTGGCCTTCGTGCTGCAGGGTGGCCTGATCGTCGGCGCGCTTGCGGTGCTGATTTATGACGGGCTCTCGGCCGTCGAAACGATGATCGCCCGTCGGACGGGGACGGCCTAGCCGTGGCTGGAATCGGTCGGAACGACCGGTTCCGCATCCTGTTTCAGGTTGCCGCGATGGAAGATGAACAGTCCGGCAACAACGATGATGCCGGCGCCCGCAAGCGTCTGCACATCCGGAAAATCGCCGAAAAAGATCCACCCGAGCACGATCGCCCAGAGCAGCAGCGTATATTGCAGCGGCGCGAGAACCGAAGCGGGTGCAAGCTTGAGCGAACGGGTGATCAGCAGATGCGCGGCGCAGGAAACGATGCCGAGCAGGAGAAGAGCAAGCAGTTCGCCGGTATTGAAAGGGCTCCAGTTGCCGACAGTGAGGAACGCGCCGGCCACGAGGCAGGCGAGCGTCTGCCAGGTGACGAGCGTCGCGTCGGGCGTCGAGCGGAGCATGCGGTTCAGCACCAGCGTCAATGCGAAGGAAAGGCTGCCGATGAGACCGAAGATCGACGGCAATGACAGCATTTCGGAAGAGGGACGCAGCGCGATCACAACACCGATGAAGCCGATCAGGACCGCGAGCCAGCGCCGCCAGCCGATGCGCTCGCCGAGCAGGAAATGCGAGAGCGCCGCGACATAGATCGGACCGGCCATATAGAAGGTCATGACGTCCGCGAGCGGCAGGTAGGCGACGGCGGCATAGAAAAGCCCGGTATCTGCGGTCGAGAGGACGATGCGCAGCACATGCAACGGCGGCTTCTCGACCTTGTAGAGCGCCGAAACCGGCTGGCGGCTGAGCATCGGCCCGAGCACGAAAAACGCCCCGATCGAGCGGATCAGCAAGACCTGGCCGACGGAGAAGCTCGCCACCAGCCATTTGCCCATGGCATCGTTCAGCGCAAACATGAAATCGCCGAGCAGCATCAGCAATATGCCTGCCAGGACTGCATTGCCTACCATCGGCGAGGCCGCTCTTCTGTTCATGATGCCCGAGCGCTCCCGACTCTGATCCTGTAATTCGAAGCCGGGACTTACCCGGCGAGCCGGCCACCTTGCAAGGGCCTTGGAGCACCGGTGGTTGTCGGGAAGCTGATCGGCATGCCGCGCAAAACACGTACCGCGAGGAAGGCGAAGCATTCGGCCTCGACCGCGTCGCCGCGCCAGCCGAGGGTATCGGCGGAAACGGCTTTGACGCCGGCGCGGCTTTCGATCATCGACATGATCGTCGGATTGTGACGGCCGCCACCCGAGACGATCAGCCGCTTCGGACGGTGCGGCAGAAGATCGAGCGCCTTGCCGACGGCCGATGCCGTGAAGGCCGACAGCGTCGCCGCGCCGGTGGCATCGTCGAGGCCATCCGCCATGGCGGCAGTGAAGTCGAAACGGTCGAGCGACTTCGGATAAGGGGCCGTGAGATAAGCATGCTGGAGAAGCTTCGCGAGGCGTTCCTCATCGACCTTGCCGGAGGCGCCGAGCGCGCCGTTGCGGTCCATCTCACCGAGCCCGCGCGCCTTGATGAAATCGTTGAGCGGCGCATTGGCCGGACCGGTGTCGAAGGCGATCACCAGGTCCTTGCCATCCCACCAGGTGATGTTGGCGACGCCGCCGAGATTGAGCACGGCGGTATCGCCGCTCGTATCGACGCCGCGCAGCAGGGCGGAATGATAGGCGGCGGCAAGCGGCGCGCCCTGGCCGCCGGCGCGCACATCCGCCGAGCGGAAATCGTAGGCGACCCTGGTGCCGAGGATCGACGCCATGAGTTCCCCATCGCCGAGCTGGCGGGTGTCGCCGATCCGCTCCTTCGTTGGCGCCCGGTGCAGGACGCTCTGGCCGTGGAAGCCGACGATGCCGATATCGGCCATGGTGAGCCCCGTGCTCTCCACGAGGTCCCTGACCGCGTAGGACTGCGCCTTCGTCAGCGCTTCCTCGGCCTCGCGAAAGATTGCCGGATCCGGTCCTTCGAAATTCCAGACCCGGGCCTGCGCGAGCGTTTCCTCGAGCAGGGTGCGGATTTCCGGCGGATAGGGGGCGAGCGTATAAGCGCCAAAGGTCTCGATCGTCTCGCCGTCGGTCTTCAGGAGAGCCACGTCGATATTGCCGTCGAGAACGGTTCCGGTCATCAGGCCGACGGCCCAGATTGGCTTCATGGTCCAGCTCCTCTCAAGACTGGTAGACGAGATTGCCGACCGCCTGTCTCAGCGCCAGGATGCCGCTGTCGAAATGGCGGGTCGGATGAATGCGGTTGGTCAGCAGCGTCACGGCGCGCCCTCTGTCGAAATCGATCAGCAGGCTTACCCCGGTGAAGCCGGTATGGCCGATCGTGGCGGGGCCGCAGGTCGTGCCGCCCCACCAGTCGGCATAGGGGTGTTCCCAGCCATGCGTCCGCTTGTTGGAGAGCGGCATGCGCATCAATGCGATAGCGCTTTTCGAGGCGCCGGAGCCATCGAGCAGGCTTTCGGCGAAATCGAGAACCGATGTCACCGTGCCGAACAGACCGGCATGGCCGGAACCTTGAAGCGCCGAGCAGTTGTCGTCATGCACCTCGCCTGACAGCACCCGGTGTCGCCAGGTGCAGTCTTCGGTTGCGGCCGAATGTTCCGGATCGGCGGACCAGGCGAAGCCCTGGCCCGGGTCGAGGTCGCGCAGCGTCTTTTTCGTCAGCCGTTCCAGGGCGAAGCCGAGCAGGATGAAGTTGATGTCGGAATAGACCGGCGGGCCGGCTCTCCAATCCCGCTGTAGGATGAAGGCGCGCAGAAGGTCCGGGTCGCGGCCGTAGGTATAGATCGGCTCCACGGCAGGGAAGGGCGTCTGGTGGCCGAGGCACTGGCGGAAGGTGATCTTCCGCTCCCAGGCGTTGGCATCGTACTGGCGCAAATCCGGCAGCAGGGCGGTGAGCGGAGCATCGAGATCGATGACGCCTTCATCGGCAAGTTTCAGGATGCGCGTCGTGGTGAAGATCACCTTGGTGAGCGATGCGAGATCGAACCAGGTTTCCTCGGTCATCGGACGCGTGGCGGGAACGATCTGCGCCGAGCCGATGGCACGGGTCAAACGGCCATGTTTGAGATCGACGATGCCGAGCACGCCACCGGGGATCCGTTTGTCGCTTACGGCCGCCGCGAGCGGGGCGAAGGCACGTTCGAAGACGACGGCAAGTTCGGGACTGGCGGAATCTCTGTCGCCCATGATGCTCGATCCTCAGCCTTCCGCCCTGACTTGGTGATCGGCCCCATATGTCCGCCACTTGGCGGGCGGCGGTTCGAAGCCTTGCGGGCGAACCAGCGACGGGACCTGGCGTGTGTCGAGTTCGAAATGCTGGTTGCGGCGTTCGATGCTCGGCACGGCGGAAATCAGGCGCTTCGTGTAAGAGTGTTGCGGGTTCGACAATACCGATGCGGCGTCGCCGATCTCGACGATCTGGCCGGCATAGAGCACAGCAATGCGGTGGGCGATACGCTCGACGACCGCCATGTCATGCGACACGAAGAGGTAGGCGAGGCCGTATTCGTGCTGCAGGTCGACCAGCAGTTCCAGCACTTTGGCCTGGACCGAGACGTCCAGCGCCGAGACCGCCTCGTCGAGCACGACGATCGACGGATTGAGCATCAGCGCGCGGGCGATGCAGAGGCGCTGGCGCTGGCCGCCGGAAAATTCGTGCGGGTAGCGCAGCAGGCTGTTTTCGGGCAGGCCGACGCGCTTCAGCAGCGCGACCATTTTCGCGCGGGTCTCGGCGTCGATCCGGCCGCCGGCGGCGATCACCGGTTCCGCGAGAATGCTGTCGATCCTCAGGCGCGGATTGAGAGACGCGTAGGGGTTCTGGAAGACCATCTGCACGGAGGGATCGCTGCCGTCGACGATCGCGCCATTATTGGCGGAAAAGCTGCCGCGGGTCGGCTTCACGAGGCCAAGGATGGCGCGCGCGGTCGTCGATTTGCCTGAGCCGCTTTCGCCGACGATCGCCAGCGTCTCGCCCGGCATCAGGTCGAAGCCGACATTCTCGACCGCATGGACCGAACCCGGAGAGCGGGTAAGAATGCTGCCCGCGACCTTGAAGCGCACCGTCAGCCCATCGACCTTCAGCGCCGGTATGATCGCCTCGGATTTTTCCCGGCTGAAATCGGAGCGGGCAGCGCGGCCGGATTCGAAATGCGGCACGGCGCTCAGCAGATGCCGGGTATAGGGATGTTTCGGCTGGTCGAGGACGTCGCCGAGCGGTCCCTGCTCGACCGCCTCGCCGGCCTGCATGACCATGACCTTATCGGCTATACCGGCGACGAGGCCGATGTCATGGGTGATGAAGATCATCCCCATCTCGGTCTCGCGCTTCAACTCGCCGAGCAGCGCCATGATCTGCGCCTGAACGGTGACGTCGAGCGCCGTCGTCGGTTCGTCAGCGATCAGCAGGCGCGGATTGCAGGCAAGCGCCATGGCGATCATCACGCGCTGGAGCATGCCGCCCGAAAGCTGGTTCGGCGTGTATTTAAGGCGTCGCGCGGCATCGGGAATGCGGACGCGGTCGAGTGCGTCCTTGGCAGCGGCTGTTGCCTGCGTGCCGGTCAGGCCGCGATGCAGGCGAAACGACTCCTCGATCTGGGTGCCGATCGTCAGTACCGGGTTGAGCGAGGTCATCGGTTCCTGGAAGATCATGCCGATCTCGGAACCGCGGATCTTTTCGAGCACAGGCTCTTGCGCCCCGGTGATGTCGAGGATTCTGCCGTCGGCGCGTTTCAGGGCGATCGAGCCGCCGATGATGCGGCCGCCGCCGAAATCGACAAGCCGGTTGACGGAAAGCGCGGTCACGGATTTGCCGGAGCCGCTTTCGCCGACGATCGCCAGCGTTTCGCCGGCATCGAGGTCGAAGCTGACGCCCTTGACGATCTCGTTTGCTTGCGGGTCGCGTCCAAAACCGACGCGCAGGCTGGATACCGAGAGAAGCGGTGTCATGGCGCGGACCTCCGCGCCTTGGGGTCGAGGATATCGCGAAGGGCGTCGCCGAGCAGGTTGAAGCCGAGGATGCTGATCATGATGGCGACCGCCGGAAAGATCAGCATCCAGGGCGCGTTTTCCATCAGGTTGCGGCTGTCGGCGAGCATCAGACCGAGCGAGGATGCCGGCGGCTGGGTGCCGAGGCCGAGGAAGCTCAAACCGGCTTCGGTCAGCAGCGACCATGCCAGCGCCAGCGTCACCTGGACGGTCAGCGGTGCGACGAGGTTGAGGAGCAGGTGCCGGGTCAGGATATAGCGCCGGCTCGAGCCGAAGGTCCGTGCGGCGTCCACGAATTCGCGGGCCTTGATGGACAGCGCCGGACCCCGCACCACGCGGGTGAAGATCGGCGTGTAGACGATGGCGATCGCCGCGACGCTGGTCCAGGTCCCGGGGCCGACAACGGCAATGATCAGCAGGGCGAGCAGGATGGCCGGGAAGGCGAGCAGCACGTCCATGATGCGCATCACGAGCCCGTCCCAGGCCTTGCCGAACCAGGCGGCCGTGAGGCCGAGCACGGTTCCGGCAAAGGTGGCGATCGCCACCGAGCAGAAGGCGACGAGGAAGGACTGGCCGATGCCATTCATCAGGCGGCTCGCGACATCGCGTCCGAACAGGTCAGTGCCCATCCAGTATAGGGCGCTAGGCGCATGCAGGCGGTCGATGCGGAACTGCTGCAGAGGATTGTGCGGGGTGATGCCGGACATGCCGAGCAGCGCCACGACGATGTAGAGCAGGACGATGGTCCCGCCGATCCTGCCGCTGGGATGGCTGAAAATTGCACGCAGCATCGACATCAGTTGCCCTCTCCGAGCCGGATGCGGGGATCGAGCGTCACATAGAGGAGATCGACGAGCAGGTTGACCACCAGGAAGTTGAAAGCAATGAAGAGGACGCAGCCCTGCACCAGGGCGTAATCACGCTGCAGGATCGCTTCGAGGACGAGACGGCCTAGGCCGGGCAGGGCGTAGATCTGCTCGACCAGCACGGCGCCGCCGAGCAGGTAACCGAATTCGACGCCGCTGAGCGTCACGACCGGGATCAGCGCGTTCGGCAGGGCATGGCGCCAGATAACGCTGCGTTTCGGCACGCCCTTCGAACGGGCGGTGCGGACATAGTCGTCGGAAAGCACATCGAGCATTGCGGAGCGCGAGATGCGGGTGACCGAGGCGGCGAAGGCAAAACCAAGCGTGATCGCCGGCAGGATCATCTGGCCGAGATTGCGCAAGGGGTCGGTGAACAGCGGCGTGAACTCGCCCATGGTCGGCAGGATGCCGAAACCGGCCGACAGCGCGTAGATGATCAGCAGGCCAACGACGAAATTGGGGGTCGACTGGCCGATCATCGCAAAGATCCGCACTGCAAGATCGGACATCTTTTCGTTGCGGGTGGCGGCGAACACGCCGGCCGGCAGGCCGACGAGAAGCGCCACGCACATCGACATCAGGGCGAGCTGCAGCGTCAGCGGGAAACGTTCGAGGATGATGGCGAGGGCCGGCTTGCCGTGGATGACGGAAATGCCGAGATCGCCCTGGAGGACGCCGAGGAGCCAGCTCCAGTATTGTACCAGGATCGGCTTGTCGATGCCGAAATATGCGGCCAGCGCCGCCCTCTGGGCAGGCGTCAGGAGGCCCGCCTCGGTGCCGAGCATCGCGGTGATCGCGTCGCCCGGCACCATGCGGATTGCGAAGAACACGAGGATGGAAACCCCGAGCATCACGAGCGGAAACGTCAACAGCCGTCGCGCCAGGTAACTCATTCGTACACCAACCCCGTATCCGTCATGCTTTCGCGATTACTGCAACGTGACCTTGCTCAGGCCGAACAGCGAACCTTCCGGCGTCGGCACGAAGCCCTGAACGTTCTTCTGCTGGGCGGTGTAGCTGTAGGACGTATAGAGCCAGACCCAGGGCGAGACCTCGACGAGGTGCTTTTCGAAATCGGCGAAGATGACCTTGCGCTTGGCCGGATCGGTCTCGACGCGGCCCTTCTGCATCAGGCTGTCGAGCGTGTCGTCGATATAGTTCGCCACCTTCTGCAGGTTGCCGGTCTTCGTCCAGTAGCGGTTATACATCGGATAGGGGTCGGCGCGGCCGCCGTTCAGCGCCACCGCCATGTCGAAATCGCCCTTCAGCCAGGTGTCCACATAGACGTTGAGCTCCATCATCTTGATGTTGAGCTTGACGCCGATCTCGGCGAGCTGCGACTGCAGGACCTGCGCTTCGGCGGCGGCCGTTGCCGGTTCGCCGTTGGCGGCGATCACGGTGGCGGAGAAGCCGCTCGCGAAGCCGGCATCGGCCATCAGCTTCTTCGCCTTGGCGATATCCTTCTTGTAGCAGAACAGCGTCGAGGCATCGCTGGTATAGCCCGGCATGGTCAGCGGGCCGGTGACCTTGCCTTCGCCGACGGAAGCCGTGTCGAGCACGTCCTGGCGGTCGACGGCGCAGGAGATCGCCTGGCGGACGGCGAGGTTGTCCATCGGTTTGCGCGACGCATTGAGCTGCAGCACGTGATAGGCGAGAACCGGCATGCGGTTCAGTTGCAGGCTGGGTTCTTTCGGCACGAGCGTCGCGACGAGCGGATCGTTGATCAGCGCGAAATCCACCTGCTTGGTGCGGAGCGCCGCGAGGATCGCGGTCTCGTCCGGCAGGACGCTGATGTCGATGCCGTCGACCGCCACCTTGCCGCCGGCCCAGTCCTTGTTGGCGGAGAGCGTTTCCTTGGAGTTGGGCTCCCACTTGTCGAGCTTGAACGGGCCGGAGCCGAGTGCCTTGGTGCCGATCGTGCCTGCGGCGATCTCGGCAGCCGGGACGATCGCAGCGTTGATGCTTGCCATGGCGGCGAGCAGCGGCACGTCGGGCTGCGACAGCTTGAAGACGACCGTCTTGTCGTCCGGCGTCTCGATCGAGGCGATCGACAGGTAGTTGGCGCGCGCGGCGGCGGCGGTCTTTTCGTCGAGAACGCGTTCGAAGGACGCCTTGACGTCGGCGGCGGTGACCGGCTTGCCGTCCTGGAACTTTGCATTCGGGTTGAGCTTGAAGGCCAGCTGCTTGGCGTCGGGCGTGAATTCCCAGGTGGCCGCGACGGCCGGGACGATCTGCAGATCCTTGTCGAAGCGAACCAGCGGCTCATAGATCAGCTCCAGCAGGCGGATCGACGAAAACGCGGTCTGCTTGTGCGGATCAAGGCCGGTCGCATCCTGCTTCCAGGCCATTTTCAGCGAGGCGGCGGATGCCGGCGAGGCGATTGCCGTCGCGCCGATGGCGACGGCCAGTGCGAGGCCGGACAGCAGTTTGGTCGAAAGATGTCTTCCCATTTTATGCTCCCTCTTTTGAGATCTCTTCGTCATCCCGGCCAGTCGCATTCAAACGGCCGCGGTCCTCATTCAGCAGCTTTACGCTGTCTTCCCATCAATTGCCTTGCGGAGGAAGCCTCCGGCATCGTCGAGTGCTGCGCGCGCCGTATCGACATCCATTCCCGTCAGCGCGATCAGGATCGCCAGTTTGACGTCGTTGCCGGTGAGGTCAAGCGCGCGGCGTGCCTCCTCGGCCGTGCAGCCGGTCGCCTGCATGACGATGCGCGCGGCGCGGGCGACGAGCTTCTGGTTGCTGGCGTGCACGTCGACCATCAGGTTCTGATAGGTCTTGCCGATGCGGATCATGCTGGCGGTGGTCAGCATGTTGAGCACGAGTTTCTGGGCGGTGCCGGATTTCAGCCGGGTCGAGCCGGTCAGGATTTCCGGGCCGACGACCGGTGAAATGGCGATGTCTGCGATATCGGCGATGACGGCGTCGGGATTGCAGGAGAGGGCCACCGTTCTGGCGCCAAGCTCCCTGGCGTAGTTCAATGCGCCGATAACGTAAGGAGTGCGGCCGCTGACGGCGATGCCAACGACGACGTCGTCGGCGGTCAGGCCGATGTCCAGAAGGTCCTGCCGGCCCTGTTCCGGGCTGTCTTCCGCACCTTCGACGGCATGGCGTAGCGCGTAGTCGCCGCCGGCGATCAGGCCGACGACCATGCCTTCCGGAACGCTGAAGGTCGGCGGGCATTCGGAAGCGTCGAGGACGCCGAGACGGCCGCTTGTGCCGGCGCCGATATAAATCAGCCGCGCGCCCTTTTGAAAGGCGCGAACCACTTCATCGACGGCTTCGGCGATCTGCGGGATGACCTTTTCGACCGCAGTCGCGACGCCCTTGTCTTCCTCGTTGATCTCGCGGAGGACGTCGACGGTCGGTAGCAGGTCGATATCCATGGAGCGGGGATTGCGGTCTTCCGAAACAAGTCTTTCCAGTTCGGATATCAGCCGTTCGTCGCTCATGACCCTGCCTTCGAGATCGGGGCCCGGTGCAGCGCTTCGCAGGATCTGCGTCATACGAGGTTGCTCCTCACCCTTCGTTGCCTTTCCCAAAGAATTAGGATTATCCATTCCACGAGTCAATCGATTATTGGAATATATTATTCCTTGTTGCCTGGATTTATCGGGGGAGCAGGATCGAGGCTCAGGAAGCTTGTATGGCCTTGCGGGCGAGGATGATCGCGCCCGAGACGGCATCGCCGTCGGCGGGTTTCAGGCGGCGGCGGACATCGGGTGCCAGCCAGGCCTCAAGCGGGCTCGACAGGCCCCCCAGCAGCGTCACGCGTGGGGCCCCCTGGTCGAACAGGGTGCGCACCAGCGTGTCGATCTGTTCGGCGGCACTCTGGACGATACGGCGGCCGGCGGAATCGCCCTGGTCCGCATGGCGCATGACCATCGGCGCGAGCGAGGCGTAGTCGGTTGCCGAGGAGCGGTCCATCCAGGCGATGGCTTCCCCCGGATCGTTCTGGAAACGCTGCATGACTTCGATCAGAAGAGCGGTCTTTTCCATCCGCCCGTCATTGGCTCGCAACGCAAACTGGATGGCTTTCAGGCCGAGATCGGCGCCGCTGCCTTCATCGGAGATCGGGAAGCCGTAGCCACCGACGCGCAGGCTGCGCCCTTCGGCGAAACCAAGTCCGATCGAACCTGTGCCGGCAATCACGATCGCGCCGTCGCGGCCCGAATGGGCACCGAGGCAGGCGCCCATGCCGTCGCTGACGAAATCGATGCTGGCGAATGGATGCGGGATCGCCGTCAACGCTTCGACCGACCCCTTGCGTCCGGTGCCGGCAAGGCCGACGCCCACATGGGTGCGGGCTACCTCGTCGGGTCCGAAGCCTGCTTCGTCGAAGGCTGCGTTGAAGGCGCGAGAGATCGAAGCCCAGGCCTCCTCGATACCGAGACGTGTCGTGGCGGGGCCCGAAAGGCCTTGTCCCAGCACCACGCCGGATCCGTCCTCGATACGGGCGCGGCAGCCGGTCCCGCCGCCGTCGACGCCCAGGAAAAAGTGCTCTGTTCCGGTCGTCATGCGCTGAGCCGCTCGATATCGGCGCCGCACTGGCGAAGCTTGCGGTCGAGTTGTTCGTAGCCGCGATCGAGATGGTAGACCCGGTTGATGATCGTTTCGCCCGATGACACGAGCCCGGCCAGTACCAACGACACGGAGGCGCGCAGATCCGTCGCCATCACCTGCGCGCCTTTCAGCGGCGCGCCGCCGCGCACCAGCGCGGTGGTGCCCTGCAGCGCCACGTTGGCGCCGAGACGCATCAGTTCCGGCACGTGCATGAAGCGGCTTTCGAAGACCGTTTCCCGGATAAGCGACGCACCTTCCGCGCAGGCGGCAAGCGCCATGAACTGTGCCTGGAGATCGGTCGGGAAGCCCGGATAGGGTTCGGTGGTGATGTCTGTCGCCCGGAGCGGCCCCTCGCGCGAAACGACGAGGCCGCGGTCGCTCGGCCAGATGCTGACGCCCATCGCCTCCAGCACCTGCACGATCGAGGCCATGTTTTCCAGGCGCGCATTGGTGAGTTCGAGCATGCCGCCGGTAATCGCGGCCGCCACGGCATAGGTTCCGGCTTCGATCCGGTCGGGGATGCCGTGATGTTTCGCCGGCTGCCAGGTCGTGGCACCTTCCACCAGGATGCGATGGGTTCCGGCGCCTTCGATGCGTGCGCCCATGGCGATCAGGCAGGCGGCGAGGTCGGCGACCTCCGGCTCGCGGGCGGCGTTGAGAATCTCGGTTTCGCCCTTGGCGGCGGTGGCCGCCATCATCGCCGTCTCGGTGGCGCCGACCGAGGGAGAGGGAAGCACGATGCGTCCGCCCTTCAGGCCGCCCGGTGCCGAAGCGACGATCAGGCCGCTCTCGATATCGATATCCGCTCCGAGCGCCGCGAGCGCCTTGATATGCATGTCGACCGGACGCGCTCCGATGGCGCAGCCGCCGGGGAGCGAGACGCGCGCCTGGCCGAAACGGGCGAGCAACGGCGCCAGAACCAGCACGGTCGCGCGCATCTTGCGGACGGTGTCGTAGGAGGTTTCCTTCGAGACGATCGCCTTCGCATCGACGATGGTGGACTGGCCGTTGCGGGTGACCTCGGCGCCATGCAGCTCGACCACGCCGAGCATGTTTTCCACGTCGCTCACCTGCGGCAGGTTGGTGAGTTCGACCGGGTAGGGGCTCAGCAGCGTGGCCGCAATCTGCGGAAGGGCCGCGTTTTTCGCCCCGGCAATGGTGACGGCCCCCTGAAGCCGATGACCGCCGACGATCCGTAATCTGTCCATGACGAAACCTGTCGAAGAGGTGCGGTGAATCTCAAATCACTCTACGCTTTCCCGAAACTAAACCACCCGGCGTTCCTGTCAATCTTTCGGAATTTTTTATTCCTTTGGGCGGTGTTATCTGCGATAATCCATCCTGGGGTCGAGAATGGAAACGGTGTTGCAGACGGGCGTTGCGGTGCTATCCTCCGCCATCGTCCAAACCGTATCGCGAAGCTTCCGAAGGAACGCATGTCAGTCTTAAAGAAGATCAACGCGCAGCTTGAGGATATGGCACCGGCGGACCGGGAGATCGGCCAGTTCATCCTCGACAATCCGGACCAGATGCTGCGGCTTTCCTCCGCGGCCCTTGCCGCCGAAACGGGGCGCAGCCAGTCGAGCGTCGTCAAGTTCAGCCAGAAGCTCGGTTTTGCCGGTTACCAGGAACTCAAACTCGCCGTCAGCGAGGCGAAGGCTCAGGAATGGCATGCACCGCCTGGCATGATCCACGGCTCGATCGAGGTCGGCGACAGCTACCTGACGATCCTGCAGAAGCTGATCGGCAGCAAGATGCTCTCCATGCAGCAGACGCTTGCGGTCAACAACGAACAGGAGATCGAGCGGGCGCTGACCGTACTCAACGATGCGCGACGCATCCATATGGCGGGCGTCGGGGCCTCGTCGCTGGTCGCCCGGGACTTTTCCTACAAGCTGATGAAGCTCGGCCGCAACGTGCTGCATGACAGCGACAGCCATGTGCAGATGGCCAATGTCTCGACGCTCAACAGCCAGGATGTGCTGCTGGCCCTTTCCTATTCCGGCACCAGCATCGAGACGCTGAGGATTGCCGAACTGGCGCGGCAGCGTGGTGCGACGGTGATTGCGATTACCGGTCTCAACGGCAATGCGTTGATGCAGGCGGCGGATATCCGGCTTTATACGGTCGCCGACGAGGAGCGCGTGCGGTCTTCGTCCATCACCGCACGAGACGCGCAGCTGATGCTGACGGACCTGCTGTTCATCCTGCTCGTCCAACGCCAGCCGGACGCCAACGAATATGTGCATAACAGCGAGCTTGCGGTCTCGGTACTGAAGACAAAGTGACCCGAGTTCAGGCGCTCAGGCGGTGCTTCAGCCGCATGACCTTGAAGAAACCATTCGGAAAAACCCGGCGGATACCTGCCACCTCGAAATCTCCACGGCGCTCGGCCCATTCGACGATCCGGGAGATGCGGAAGGACGAACTCCAACCCACCCGGTGGACCAGCGGTGCGACGGCCTCCTCGATCGCTCCCTGCAGGCCGCGCCCGTCGCCGAGTTTGCTCGCGACGATGATCTCGCCGCCGGGTCGCAGCACGCGGGCGCATTCGTCGAGCGCGCGTTCGGGATCCGGGATCAGGGTGATGACGAAGGGAAGGCAGACGGCATCGAACGAGCGGCCTGCAAAGTCGAGGTTGTGCGCATCCATCACATGCAGCGATTGCACATGGCCAAGCCGGTGGCGGGCGACCTTTTCGCGCGCCTTGGCGATCATGTGTTCGGAAAGATCGATGCCGGTCACGCGGCAGTGTTTCTCATAGTAGGGCAAGACGAGCCCGGTGCCGACGCCGACCTCGAGGATGTCCCGGCCCGCCTCGGCGGCGAGCTTCGCAACCGTGCGGTGCCCGTCGCGCAGCAAGCCACGATAGACCCGGTCATAGACCGGCGCCCACCGTTCATACACCTTCTGCTGATGTTCGGCGCTGTTGCGGATCACTGCCAAGCTAGTCCCCCTCCGGTTTGCCCTGCTCGGACTGAAACTCAGGACGAAAACGATAGTTCCGCTTCACGACGCTTTTGCGACGCGCTTTCTAACCTCAGAGGGCACGCATTGCGTCGATGAATTCTTTCGCCTTTTGCCCGATGGAGGCGATATCGGCGCCGGGTTTGTAAAGGGAGGAGCCGATGCCGAATCCGGCCGTACCCGCCTGCGCGTAGACCGCCATGTTCTCAGGTGTGACGCCACCGACGGCAAGCACCGGGATGTGCTTCGGCAACACTGCCTTCCACGCCTTGATGACATGGGGCGGGATGGCTTCCGCCGGAAACGCCTTGATGCCGGTGGCGCCGGCCTCGATCGCCGCAAAGGCTTCGGTGGGGGTTGCGACACCCGGCAGGCTCACCATGTCCGCCGCGCGGCTGGCCTTGATGATCTCGACATTGGCATTCGGCGAAATGATCACCCTGGCGCCGGTCGCGGCGACGTCTGCGACTTGAGCGGGCGTCAGCACGGTGCCCGCGCCGATCAGCGCCTTATCGCCAAAACGTTTGACGAGCTTTTCGATGCTCTTCAGCGGATCGGGGGAATTGAGCGGCACTTCGATGATCCGCCAGCCCGCGTCGACCAGCACCTCGCCGACGCTTTCAGCCTCTTCCGGCTTGATGCCGCGCAGGATGGCGACCAGATTGCATGCCTTGAGCGCCTCTTCGAAGGTCATCTCGGAACTCCCTTTACTTCTTTGCAGTAGCGTGTGCGGCGATCAGCAGGATGCCGCGTTTGGCGGCATTGTCCGGGCCGGGTTCGACCGTCAGCCCGAACAGGGGCGCGATGCGGCCGTAGCGGCTGTTGAGCACGTTGTTGCCGACGATACCGATCGCATCGCCGGTCCTGAACCATCCGGCGGCCCGGGCCTGGCGGAATTCCGAGCCGATGACGAGGCCAGAGACGTAGTCCAGAATATCCTCCGGCTTCAGCTTGCCGTCCAGAATGCCGGTGCGGGCGCTGAAGATCGCCGAGAGAAAGGCGTCGGCGGAAGCCGAATCGCTTGCCGCGAATTCGGCGCCCCGATCGAAGGACTTCCAGTCCGGCTCGGCGCCGGGTTGCGGCTCCAGGGCCTTGGCAATGAACGAATGTTTGGTCAGTAGCGCAAACACCTCGCCGGTCGCGTAGGTCTGGAAACCGTCGATGCGGTTGTCCCTGATCCGCGCCCATTTGCTGTGGGTGCCGGGCAGGACAAGGGTGCGGTCGCGGTCGAGGCCGTAACCGACGATCTGGGTTTCCTCGCCGCGCATCACGTCCGGAAACGGTTTCGCTGCCGGATCGCGCATGCCGGGCAGGAAAGTGATGACCGCGCCGTTCGCCAGCGTCAGCGTCTTCGTTCCCGCGGCTAGCTCGGCGACACCGCCCGGCGTATCAACGTAGGGTACTTCCACCCAGCCGTTGCGGCTGGTGATCATGCCGCTTGCCAGAACCGGCAGGGGACCATGCGCCGAGAACCATTCGCCGACGGTCCCCATCAGCGCCGCCTCGAAGGCGCCGTCCTTGACGAACTGGATGCCGCCGCTCGACGTATCCCGGGTATCGAGCGTCTCGCCTGTTTCCGAAACCAGCATGGCGCGCAACGAGCTCGTTCCCCAATCGAGGATGATCGAGGTTGGTATTGGCATGTCACATTTCTCCCGAAGCGGCTTTCGCCCCTTCGATAGCCCGTGACCCATCGCCCTGTCGAGAGGCGACCCGACGGAAACCGGCGGCGATATCGGGCGTGACGAGATTTGCCTGTCCGCCGAAGAGTTCGATCGCCGTCTTGTAACGACCGGCAATTGCGGCGTGGCCGACGATATCGATTTTCTTCGATCTGTCGGCCCCAAGCGCTTCGGAGATTTCCCCGCCGATCATCAGTCCTGCGAGATAATCGGCGATCTCTTCGGGCGCCAGCCGGTCGAACAGCACGAGACTGCGGGCCGAAAAGATACGGGCGAGGATGCGGCCGGGCAGGGTGTTCTCTTCATGGGCCGTCTGGACGCCGCGGCGAAATGCCTCCGGGTTCTCTTCATAGGCCGCGGGGATGAGGCGGGAGACGAGCGAATCCTTTTTGAGCAGATTGAGGATTTCGCCGGACATGTAGGTGGTGATGGCGGTGATGCGCCCGCCTTCCATCGTCACCCACTTGGCATGCGGCCCGGGGAGCACGAAGATGCCGTTGGTTTCCGTGAGGCCGAAGAGCGACATTTCCTCGCCGCGCATCACGTCGGGAAGCGGCTTCGTCTGGGCGATGCCAGGCAGGAAGATCAGCGGCGGCAGGCCTGCCACCTGATGGGTGATCGCCTGCGCCAGGAGGTCGGCAGGGCCAGCCGGCACGGGCGCAAACGGGCTTTCGATCCAGCCATTGCGGCTGGTGACCATGCCCGAGAACAGGATCTTTTCAGCCTTGTCGATCCAGTCCCCGAGTTCTTCCCTGAGCGCGGTCTCGAAACCGCCGGCGGCGACCCTGGTGGTGCCGCGATCGCTTTTCTTTTCACCGAGTGCCGTGTCGTCGTCGAGAAGCAGTGCCCGGAAAGCGGCGGAAGTCCATTCAATGGCAATATACATTGGAAGTTATTCCTATGATCAGTAGGCGGGTTTGACGGGAAACCAGTCCTTGCGCGCGGTATCGAGATAGGCGCCGGCAATGCCATCCACCCGGTATTTTTCGAGCATGTCGATATCCACCTCGACGCCGAGGCCCGGCCCTTCCGGCACCTGGAACCGACCATCCTTCAGGACCGGCGGATTGGGCGAGACATCGCCGCCGAGATAGGCGCGTTCGGTATCGATGGCGATCGACATGTTCGGCAGCGAGGCTGCGAGGTGGATATAGGCCGCCTGCGACAGGGCGAGTTCGGCACCCGAATGCAGCGTGACCGACATGCCGACTGCCTCGCAGATCGCGGCCGCCTTGATCGTCTGCCACAAGCCGCCGGCTTCGTGCGGATCGAGAAGCACGACATCGGCGGCATTGGCGCGGACGATATTCCCCACGTCGGAGAGCGTATAGGCGCTTTCGTCGAGCGCGATCGGCACGGCGGAGTTTGCGACGAGTGCCGCATGGCCGGCAAGATCGTCGAGTTCCAGCGGCTGTTCCACATAGGCGGGATCGAAGGCTTTCAGCTTTTCGAGCTGGCGCTTGGCGGTTGCGGGGTTCCAGGCACCGTTGACGTCGAGCCGCAGCGGATGGTCACCGATCACCTTTCGGGATGTCTCGGCGAGCACGATGTCGCTCCACTCGTCGAAGCCGATCTTCACCTTGAAGGTCGTGTAACCGAGATCGAGGAAGCGCTTCAGCCGTTCGGAGAGACCTTTGGGATCGTTGGTGAAGAGATAGGCGGCAGCTTCCACATCCTGGCGCCAGCGACCGCCCCACATGGCATAGAGCGGCAGGCCGGCCTGTTTGCCGAGCGCGTCCCACATGGCCATTTCCATGGCGCAGATCGCCATCACCGCGGCGCGCTTGTGGTGATAAAAGCCGGCGCCGAGCACATGCCGGTGGAAACGCTCCGCATCCGCGACCGGATAGCCGATCGCCAGCGGCGCGACGATATCGGAAAACACCGCAGGCACATTGGCGATCAGCGAGATCGTTTCGCCCCAGCCGATGATCCCGGCATCCGTCTCGATCCGGCAGATCAGCCGCGTCGTGCCTATCCGCCGGCCTGAACCCCAGAGAATGTCCTCGGTAAACGGCATACGGACCAGCCAGTGATCCACTTTGGTAATGCGCAAGTTATCCTCCCATAAGCGGCCTCTTTCCGGCCGCTTCAGTTTCGCTGTTGACATGGAACTTAGTTCCAAGATAACTCTCTTGGCAAGAGCGAGGCAAAATGCTGTGCCGGCGAGTGAGAAAATCACTCTTCAGGGAGAGGACATGGCCAAGGTACAATTGGAAGCTATCGACAAGGATGTCGCCAACGACACGCATGGCGTGCCGGGCGTGCAGGCACTGACGCGCGGCATCCAGATCGTCGATGCGGTGGCGGCGGAAGCCCGTGGCCTGCGCTTCACCGAACTGCTCGACCAGACGTTATTGCCGAAGGGCACGCTGCACCGCCTGCTGCAGGCGCTGGTGGACGAACGGCTGCTTGCCTTCGATACCCGCGATCAGGTTTACCGTCTGGCGCCGCGGCTTTTCCAGTGGGCGCACAAGGTCTGGGACAACTTCGACCTGCGCGGTGCGGCGGAACCGGAACTGGCGCGGCTTCGCGACCTGACCGGCGAGGCGATCCGGCTCGGCGTGCTCGATGGCGACAGCGTTCTCTATATCGACCAGCGGGAAGTGCCGCAGCCGCTGCGCCTCAACAACGGCGTCGGATCGCGCGCCGCGCCGCATGCGAGCGGCCTTGGCAAGGCGATCCTGGCGCATCTGTCGCTCGAAAAGCGTCGCGCCCTGCTCGATGGCGTCGAGCTGGAACGGCTGACCCCGAATACCATCGTCAATGCCGAGGAACTCAGCCGGCAGCTCGATCTTACCAAGGCGCGTGGCTACGCCGTCTCTATCGACGAGCAGCATATCGGCATTTCTTCCGTGGCGGCCCCGGTTCTCAATCATCGCGGCGAGCCGATCGGGGCGATCGGCATCATCGGCCCGTCTTTCCGCCTGCCTGTCGACCGGCTCCACGCTTTCGGCCGCGACGTCATCGAGGCGGCGCGCCGCACCTCCGGCAATTTTGGAGAATTCGCCATGTCGCTTGCGGTCAAGCCGCGTCCTCTCGGCCCGGACCGCGCCGATGTGCGCTGTGTCATTCCCGCAAGCACGTTCCTTGGCGAAGGCCCGCACTGGTCGCCGGAGCACAAGAAGCTCTATTTCGTCGATATCCTGGCGCCTGCCGTCCATACCGGCGATCCGTCCAAGGGCACCTATACGTCCATGCAGGTGCCGGAACTGATCGGTTTCGTCATTCCGCGTTCGCGCGGCGGTTTCGTTGCCGCCATGCATGGCGAGATCCGCGGCATCGATCTGACAACAGGCGACATTACCACCATCGCCCGGCCGGAAGCCGACCGCCCGGGCAACCGTTTCAACGACGGCAAATGCGACCGCCGCGGCAGGCTCTGGGCGGGTACTCTGGCGATCGACACGTCGCCGGACCAGGGGCGGCTGTGGCGGCTGGATCCGGATGGCCGGTCACAGGAAATGGACCGCGGCTTCCACGTCTCCAACGGCCTCGGCTGGAGCCCGGACGACCGCATCCTGTACTTCACAGATACGGCGAAGCAAACGATCTATGCATATGATTTCGATATTGAAAGTGGCGATATCGCCAACCGTCGTCCGTTCATTGTCGTACCGGAGGCCGAAGGCAAGCCAGACGGCATGACGGTGGATGCGGAAGGTTTCGTCTGGGTCGCCCATTGGGACGGCTGGTGCGTCACCCGCTACGATCCTCAAGGGAAAGTGGAACGGGTGATCAACCTGCCGATACCGCGCCCGACAAGCTGCGTTTTCGGCGGCCCCGACATGCAGACCTTATTCGTTACGTCTGCCCGTATCCGGCTTTCGGCCGCCCAGCTTTCCGAAGCGCCGCTCTCCGGCAGCGTGTTTTCCATCGATACCGGCATCAAGGGGCAGGCAGCCCAGATGTTTGCGGGCTGAGAACTCAAGAGACATCCATGGCCAAGCTTGAACTCAAAGACATCCGCAAATCCTTCGGTTCGGCCGAAGTGCTGAAGGGCATCGACCTGACCGTCGAGGACGGCGAATTCGTCGCTTTCGTCGGCCCGTCGGGCTGCGGAAAGTCGACGCTGCTGCGGCTCATCTGCGGCCTCGATGAAATCACTTCGGGCAAGATGGCGATCGACGGCGAACTGGTGAATGACGTGCCGCCGGCCAAGCGCGGCATCGCCATGGTCTTCCAGTCCTATGCGCTTTATCCGCATATGACGGTTGCCGAGAACATGGGCTATGCGCTTCGCCTTGCCGGCACGCCGAAGCAGGAGATTGACGCGCGCGTCTCCCAGGCGGCCAGGAAACTCCGCATCGATACCTATCTCGACCGAAAGCCCCGTCAGCTCTCCGGCGGCCAACGCCAGCGTGTTGCAATCGGCCGCGCCATCGTGCGCGAACCGCGCATCTTCCTGTTCGATGAGCCGCTTTCCAACCTCGACGCCTCGTTGCGCGTGGAGATGCGCATCGAGATCGCCCGGATGAAGGACACGCTCGGTACGACGATGGTCTATGTGACCCATGACCAGATCGAGGCGATGACGCTGGCCGACAAGATCGTGGTGCTGAATTCCGGCCGCGTCGAGCAGATCGGCTCGCCGCTCGACCTCTACAACAAGCCGGTCAACCGTTTCGTCGCGGGCTTCATCGGCTCGCCGCGCATGAATTTCCTGAAGCTCGGCGCCAGGAAGGGCGAGGGCGGTTTTGCCGTGCCGGGCGGCGAAGTCCGCCTGCCGCGCAACCTGTCTTCAACGCCGGCTGAAATCGGCATCCGGCCGGAACATGTGGAACTGGTGGGCCGCGGCGCACCGGATTCGCTTGCCGGCAACGTCACCATGACCGAGCATCTCGGCAGCGACACCTATGCCTATGTGGCGCTGGAAGGGTCCGAGGAGATGGTCGTCGTCCGCCTGTCCGGCGACCGCGCCGTCAAACGAGGCGAGCCGATCGGCGTGCATGTCGATCCGGCGATGATCCATGTCTTTTCCGCGGATGGCCTTTCGCTTGCCTCCGCGCGTGCCGTTGCCCTGGAGGCCGCATGACCATCCATCCCGAACTCATCGGAAAGGTTCAGGTCGAGACCGCGAAGTACCCGAGCCTCAAGGGCAAGGGCGTGCTGATCACCGGCGGCGGATCGGGCATCGGCGCCTCGCTGGTCGAGCATTTTTGCGCGCAGGGCTGCAGGGTCGGTTTCCTCGACTTGAATGCCAATGTTGCCGACGAAACGGCCGAAGCGATCGGCAGGAAGACCGGCAATGCTCCGTTCTATCGTGCTGCGGATCTGCGTGACATCGACGCCCTGAAGGCAGGGATCGAGGCGCTCCGCTCCGAGATCGGGCCTATCCGGGTGCTCGTCAACAATGCCGGCAATGACGACCGCAAGCCGCTCGAAGACGTGACGCCGGACTATTGGGACGAACGGTTCCAGACCAACCTGCGCCACCAGTTCTTCGCGGTTCAGGCCGTGGTGCCGGACATGGCGGAAGCCGGCGGCGGGTCGATCATCAACATGGGATCGATCTCCTGGATGCGCGGTGCTGCCGGCCTGATCTTCTACACGACCGCGAAATCCGCGGTCGTGGGCATGACCAAGTCGCTCGCCCGCGAGCTCGGCGAGCGGAATATCCGCGTCAATTCCATCGCGCCCGGCTGGGTGCTCACCGAACGCCAGGTGGAGCGCGCCAAGCGCGTCTACCAGAGCAAGTTTTCCGAATACCTCGAGGTCCAGTGCCTCAAGGAGCATCTGCTGCCGCCCGATATCGCCCGCATGGCGCTGTTTCTGGCGGCGGATGATTCCCGCCTCATCACGTCGCAGACGTTCATCGTCGATGGAGGCGTCGTCTAAGGGGGATCAGGCGGAGACCGGCGCTCGCCGCTTGTTCTTTTTCAAGTTGAAACAGAGTTCCATCATCATCGTTTCGGGAGGATCTGATGAATACCTTTACCAGACTGATCGGCACCGCTGCCATCGCTCTCACGCTCGGCTCGGGTGTCGCCAAGGCGGCCGATTTGAGTTTCATGAGCTTCACTTACGCGGAGGAGGCCAACAAGGCGATCGTCCAGGGCGTCCTGGACAATTTTCAGAAGGCCGAGAAGCTGACGGTCGAGCCGCTCGGCTTCGCCTGGGGCGACATGCAGAAGAACATCTTTTTGCGCGCCCGGTCCAAGACCTTGCCTGACATCGCCCAGCTTTCCGAACGCTGGCTGCCGACCTTCGCAAGCCTCGACAACCTTGTCGACCTGAACACGGTCTACGGCAAGGACAAGCTTGAAGCTGCGTTTGCGCCGGATGCGCTCGCCATGGGCAATATCAACGGCAAGCAGCTGGCGCTGCCGCTTCTGTCCGGGTCGATCGGCATGGTGGCCAACAAGGAAGTGCTGACCAAGGCCGGCATCAACGACGCGCCGAAGACTGTCGACGACTTCAGGAAAGCTCTGGTCGCGGTGCGCGACAAGGTGCCCAACTCGGTGCCTTACTCCATGGCGACCAAGAACAACGGCTCGATCCTGATCGACTTCATGGTCTGGAACTGGGTGCATGGCGGCCGGATCATCGACGACGCCGGCAAGGTCGTCGTCGACAGCAAGCAAAGCCGCGATGCGCTCACCTTCATGGCCGGGCTGATGAAGGACCGTCTGGCGGCTCCGGAAATCGACCGCCCGGACTCTCGTCGCCTGCTGGCGCAGGGCGCTTCGGCCTTCTATCTCGACGCGCCGCAGACCCGCACCTTCCTGCGGGATTTCTCCGGCAAGGGCCAGGCTTTCGACGCCAATGTCCTGCCGATGCCGACGCCGGTGCTGAAGGCCGGCGACAAGCCTGTTTCCGTCCAGTGGGGGCATCTGCTCGTGCAGTTTGCCAGTGGCGGCAAGGCCAAGGCGGACGATCCGGCCGACAAGTTCCTGACCTACATCATTTCGGACAAGGTGCAGACTGATCTTCCGCTGAAGATGAGCGCGCTGCCGGTCACCAAGTCCGCCCGCGCGGCGGTTGCCGACGACGCTTACCTCAAGAACTGGTCGGCCGCGACGGGTGACGCCCGCCGCAACGAAGTCGGGATCTGGTCGAATGCCGCCGACCTCACCAACATCATCGGCGAGGAAGTGCAGGGGGCGCTGCTCGGCCAGAAGTCTGCCGACGACGCCATCAAGTCGATGCAGGCGCGGCTGACGACCAGCATGGAGAAGGCCAAGAAGTCGGAGTAGTGCCGCTTCTGCAGCCTCATTTGAAGGCTGCCCCTCACCCTAACCCTCTCCCCGCCCGCAGGGAGAGGGGACGTGCCCTGAGCAACGCCGAATGTGGCGGAGAGGGTACGGCATATGTCCTTCTGCCCGCATGCGGGGAGAAGGTGGTGGCAGCCGGATCAGGGGCTGCCGCCTTCATTCAACAGGAAACCACCCCATGGCCGTGATCGAAAACAACGTTGGTGCCTATCCGGTTTCGCCGCATGCGAACCGCGGAGGTTTGAAAGCAGGGCAGAACCGCATCGGGCTTCTTCTGCTGCTGCCGGCGGCGACCGGCTTTTGTGCGATCATCCTCTATCCGTTTCTTTCGGCGCTCGGCCTGTCGCTGTTCGAATATACCGTCGAGATGATGGAGCCGCGGTTCATCGGCCTTGAGAATTTTGCGAAGATTGCCGCCGACCCGGATGTCTGGGCGGCCTTCTGGACGACTGCGATCTATGTGGTGCTGTCGACGACCGGGACGCTGATCGCCGGCCTCGGCTGGGCGCTGATCATGAATCAGCCTTTCGCGGGCCGCGGCGTGCTGCGTTCGCTGTCGCTGCTGCCGTGGGTTCTGCCGGCGACGGTCAGCGCCTTCATCTGGGGCTGGATCTTCAATTCCCGCTACGGTGTGCTGAATGCCTTCCTGATGGAACTGGGCCTGATCGATTATCCGCAGGCCTGGTTGTCGACGCCCGAGGGCGCCATGCTGGCCGTGGTGCTGACCAAGGTCTGGCTGTCGATCCCGCTCTTCATGTCGTTCTTCCTCGCCGGCCTGCAGAACCTTGACAAGGAGCAGATCGACGCCGCCCGCGTCGACGGCGCCGGCAACTGGGCGGTGCTGCGCGACCATATCCTGCCGCATCTTCGCCCCGTCCTGATGATCGTCGTGGTGCTCGGGGTGATCGGCAATCTGCAGCAGTTCGATACGATCTATGCGTTGACCGGCGGCGGGCCGGTGCGGGCGACGACGGTGCTGTCGGTTGAGGTCTATCGCCGCGCCTTCGAGCAGTGGGATATCGGCTTTGCGTCCGCCGTCGGCGTGCTGTGGGTCGCGGCCCTCCTGCCGCCGGCTTTCCTCTATCTGCGCATGCTGGTGAAAGGAAACTGACATGTTCGACCTTTCCTCCCGACAGGCCAAGATTGTTTTCTTCGCTGCGCTTGCGGTGATCGGCTTCTTCCTGTTCTTCCCGCTCTACTGGCTGGTGATCTCGTCGCTGAAGGCGAATGCCGAGCTCTATCGAGTGGTGCCGACGCCGTTCCCGACCATGCCGAGCCTCGAGCATTTCGTCCGGGCGCTGACCACCGGCAAGCTGCCAATGTACCTGACCAACAGCCTGATCACCTCGACATGCAGCGCTTCGCTGGTGACGCTGCTGGCGCTCTATGCCGGTTTCAGCTTCGCGAAATACCGCTATTTCGGCCGGCAGCCGGTGATGCTGTTCATGCTCTCGGCGCAGATGTTTCCGTTCGGCCTGCTGCTCATCTCCATCTATCCGATGATGAGCGAGCTGAACCTGCTCGATACCCGGCCGGGACTGATCCTCAGCTATATCGTCTTTGCGCTGCCGGTCTCGACCTACATGCTCTACAGCTACTTTTCCCAGGTGCCGGACGAGCTGATCGACGCGGCGCGGGCGGATGGCGCGAGCGATCTCAGGATCTTCCACACGATCGTCATTCCGATTTCCATCCCGCCGATCGTGACCGTCTTCCTCTATTCCTTCATGTGGTCCTGGAACGACCTTCTGTATTCGATGACGCTGATCGTCTCGGACGAGAAGCGCACGATCGGGCCGGGCCTGCTCCTCACCTATCTCAACGAGGTCAATGCCGACTGGGGCGGCGCCATGGCGGCCTCGCTGATCGCATCCGCGCCCATCGTCGCGGCCTTCATGTTCCTCCAACGTTATTTCATTCAGGGCGTCACCGCTGGAGCAGTCAAATGAGCAAGATTTTAGCCGGAGCCTTTCCCGTTCTTCCCACGCCTTTCCGTGACGACGGCTCGATCGACGAGGCGGATTTCCTGTCGATCATTGACTTTGCCCTGGAGAGCGGGGTGGATGGCGTCGTTTATCCGGGCGTCGCGAGCGAGGTGGACACGCTTTCCCCGGAAGAGCGCAAGCGGCAGGTGGAATTGCTGGCGGAGCGCATCGGCGGCCGCATCCCAATCATCATCGGCGCCAGCGACCCGGATCCGAAGGCGGCAGCGAAACATGTGGCGCAGGCGGCCGAGATCGGGGCAGGGGCGGCCATGGTGATGGCACCGCTTTCGCTCGGGAATGACATCCCTGCGCAGACGGCCTATTTCAAGGAGGTCGCTGCGAATGCCGGCGTGCCGATCATGCTGCAGAACCAGCCGAAGCCTATCGGCGCCGGTCTGACGCCGGAAGAGGTGGCGGCGGTCGCCAATGCCGTGCCGGAAATCCGCTACGTCAAGGAAGAGACCGCGCCCTGCGGCCAGCACCTGACCCGTATCAAGGCGGCCGCCAACGGTTCGCTCGACGCGATCTTCGGCGGTGCCGGCGGACGTTACGTTACCGACGAACTGGCGCGCGGCGCCGCCGGCACGATGCCGGCCGTTGAGCTTGCCGATATCCATGCGCAGATGATCGACGCCTGGCAGAAGGGCGACGTGGCGACCACGCGAAAACTCTACAACGTCTCGCTGCCGCTCCTGAATTTTCAGGCGATCTTTCGCATGCACATGACCAAGGAGGTGCTGCGCCGGCGTGGTGTCATCAAGCACACGTTTGTGCGCGGCAAAGGGCCGAAATTCGACGAGGGCGACGCTAAGGAGCTGGCGCTGCTTCTGGCGGAGGCCGATCTGCCCTATACCAATCACAAGCCGACTGAGCCGGGACCCCATGCTAAGATCTAAGCCGAAAAACGTCGTCGATGCGATCGTCTCGGTCGAGACCTTCATCATCTCCATTCCACGAGAGGTGCCGTATCTCGGCCCGCTGAAGGAAGGTGAGGCGATCAATGCGAGCGGTTACCTGATCCGCAAGGGCAACCGCACCATCTATCCCTCGACCGACATGACGCTGCTGATCAAGGTGACCGGCGAAAGCGGCAAGACCGGCTGGGGCGAGTGTTACGGCATCGTCGCGCCCGAGGCGACCAAGGCGATCATCGACGACGTGCTCGGCCCAGTCATTATCGGCCGCGATCCGGGCGATGCGGCGGTCATCCATGAAGACCTCTACGACCTGATGCGGGTGCGCGGTTTCTTCGGCGGCTATTATCTCGATGCGCTGGCGGGCGTCGATATCGCCCTCTGGGATCTGACCGGCAAGAACCTGCACGTGCCCGTCTCGACACTGCTGGGCGGTCGGCGGCACGATACGATCCGCGCCTATGTTTCCGGTCTGCCGAAGGCGACACTGAAGGAGCGCTGTGATCTTGCCGCCTATTGGGTGGAGAAGGGCTACAAGGGCATCAAGTTCGCCGCTGTGGTGTCCGAAGAGGATATCGTCAAGGAAATGGCGGCGCTGCGCGAGGCGGTCGGGCCGGATATCGACCTTATGGTCGACCTGCACTGGAAGTTCGAGGCGGTCGAGGCGATCCGCATCATCCGGCGGCTCGAACCTTACAATCTCTATTTTGCGGAAGCGCCGGTTCAGCCGGAAAATCTCGAGGGTCAGGCAAGGGTGGCGGCGGGCATCGGCGTGCCGCTGGCGCTCGGCGAGGAATTGCGCACCACCTACGAATACCGGCCCCGTTTCGAGAAACGGGCGATGAGCATCGTGCAGCCTGAAATGGGCCATACGGGCATTACCGAATTCATCCGCATCGGCCAGATGGCGCAAGCCTTCCACATGAACATCATGCCGCATGCCTCGATCAGCGTCGGCATCTTCATGGCGGCGAGCCTTCAGGCCGCCTCGGCGCTGCAGAACGTGCCCTATCACGAATACCAGCACTCCATCTTCGACCGGAACCTCACCTATACGAAGGGCGACATGGCTTCGGGCGAGGGCACCTATGTGGTGCCGACCGGTGCCGGCCTCGGCGTCGAACCGAAAGAAGAGGTTTTCGAGTTTGCCATGCGGCGGTGATGGCGGTTGCAGAGAACTGCACGAGTCAAGATCGTTGGCGATCTGGTTGTTGGTGAGCGCGGATTGAATTTCTTCGGTCGGATCGCCATTTTAAGGCAAATCCGAAAACCGAAGGAGGAAAGCATGACGACGTCTACCGAACGGGCCGTTTTGGCTGGCGGCTGTTTCTGGGGCATGCAGGACCTGATCCGGCGTCTGCCCGGCGTGGTTTCGACCCGCGTCGGCTATAGCGGCGGCGATGTGCCGAACGCGACCTACCGCAATCACGGTACCCATGCCGAAGCGATCGAGATCGTTTTCGATCCGGCCAAGACCAGCTATCGGGATATTCTGGAATTCTTCTTCCAGATCCACGATCCGTCGACCAAGAACCGCCAGGGCAACGATATCGGCACGAGCTATCGCTCGGCGATCTATTACGAGGACGACGAACAGAAGCGCGTCGCCGAAGACACGATCGCCGATGTCAATGCATCGGGCCTGTGGCCGGGCAAGGTGGTGACGGAGGTGGAGCCGGTCGGCGATTTCTGGCAGGCGGAACCGGAGCACCAGGATTATCTGGAGCGTTATCCGAATGGCTATACCTGCCATTTCCCGCGGCCGAACTGGAAGCTGCCGAAGCGCGCCAGCATCGCTGCCGCCGAGTAATCTATCTCAGCTCATCAATTGGAGGCGCTGCCATTTGAAAATGGCAGCGCCTTTTTTTGTTTAGGCCAGCGTGTAGGCGGTCTTCACCACGGTGAAGAATTCGGCGGCATACTTGCCCTGTTCGCGCGGACCGAAGGAGGAGGCCTTGCGGCCGCCGAACGGCACGTGGAAGTCGACGCCTGCCGTCGGCAGGTTGACCATCACCATGCCGGCCTCCGAATTGCGCTTGAAGTGGGTCGCATGCTTGAGGCTGGTGGTGGCGATGCCGGCGGAGAGGCCGAACGGCGTGTCGTTGGCAATCGCCAGCGCTTCTTCGTAGTTCTTGGCACGGATGACCGATGCGACCGGCCCGAAGATTTCCTCGCGGGAGATGCGCATCTGGTTGGTCGCTTCGGTGAACAGCGTTGGCTGCAGGTAGAAGCCGGGGGTATCGCGCTTGACGAGTTCGCCGCCGAAGGCAAGCTTGGCGCCCTCGTTTTTGCCGATCTCGATATAGTCGGTGTCCTGCTTCAGCTGCTTGTCGTCGACGACCGGACCGATATGGCTGCCGGCCTTCATGGCGTTGTCGACATTGAGCGTCTTCAGCCTTTCGGTGAGGGCCGCGACGAACTTGTCATGGATGCCTTCCGTGACGATCAGGCGCGAGGAGGCGGTGCAACGCTGGCCGGTCGAGAAGAAGCCGGAATTGGCGGCCGCTTCGACGGCGACGGAAAGGTCGGCGTCGTCGAGGACGACCATCGGGTTCTTGCCGCCCATTTCGAGCTGGAACTTGCGGTTATGCTCGATCGAGGCGAGCGCCACGCGCTTGCCGGTGCCGGTGGAACCGGTGAACGTGATGCCGGCGAGGTCCGGGCTTTCGAGCATGGCCTGGCCGACGACCGAACCGCGGCCCATGACGAGGTTGAGCACGCCCTTGGGCAGGCCGGCGCGGTGCAGAATATCGACGATCGCCCATGCGCAGCCCGGCACGAGGTCGGCCGGCTTGAAGACCACCGTGTTGCCGTAGCAGAGCGCCGGCGCGATCTTCCAGGCCGGAATGGCGATCGGGAAATTCCAGGGCGTGATGATGCCGATGACGCCGAGCGGTTCGCGGGTGATCTCGACGCCGATGTTCGGGCGTGCGGACGGCACCATCTCGCCGGTGAGCCGCAGGGCTTCGCCGGCGAAGAAATCAAAAATCTGGGCGGCGCGGGTGACTTCGCCGATCGCTTCGGGAAGGATCTTGCCTTCCTCGCGGGCGAGAAGCGCGCCGAGCTCTTCCTTGCGGGCAAGGATCTCGTCGGAGGTCTTTCTCAGGATCGCGTGGCGTTCCAGGATGCCGGAGCGCGCCCAGGCGGGGAAGGCAGCCTTGGCAGCTGCGATTGCCTGCTTGGCATCGTCTGCGCTGCCCTGGGCATACATGCCCACGACATCATTCGTGTCGGACGGATTGATGTTCTTCGAAGCGTCTGAGCCGACCCATTCGCCGGCGATCAGGTTCTGGTAGATGGTCATGGACCTCTCCTTTCATGTGAAAGGTCCCGCCAGGGAGCGGGACCGTCAGGTAAAGCTTGTTCGGTCGCTTATCTGAAAATGCTTGGCAGCCAGAGCGACAGGGATGGGATGTAAGTCACGAGCAGCAATACTGCGATGCTGGCTCCGAAGAAAGGCCAGATCGTGCGCATCGCTTCACGTATCGTGATGCCGCCGACCGCGCAACTGACGAAGAGCACGGTTCCGACCGGAGGCGTGTTGAGGCCGATGCCGGCGTTTAGGATCATGATGACGCCGAAATGGACCGGATCGATCCCGAAGGCCTTGACGACGGGCAGCAGGATCGGGGTCGAGATGATGACCATCGGCGCCATGTCCATGAACGTGCCGAGGACCAGCAGGATGACGTTGATCATCAGGAGCACGACAATCGGATTGTCCGAGATCGCTCCGATCGCCGCGATGATCAACGTCTGGACCTGCAGGAATGCCATCAGCCAGCCGAACGAGGCGGCGGTGCCGATGACCAGCAGAACCATCGCCGTGGTGCGCACGGCGCCCATCACAGCCTCGACGAAACCTTCCCAGTTCAGTTCCCGATAGACGAGCATGGCGACGAGGAAGGCGTAGAGGACGGCAATGCAGGAGCTCTCCGTTGCCGTGAACACGCCGGAGCGGACGCCGCCGAAGATGATGGCGATCAGCAGGATGCCGGGCAGCGAGGCCAGCAGGTAATATCCCACGCGGGCAAAGCCCGGGAAGGGATCGGCCGGATAGCCGCGTTTGACGGCAACCCACCAGGCGGTGAACATCAGCGCCCCGGCGAGCAGCAGGCCGGGAATGATACCGGCAGTGAAGAGGTCGGCCACGGAGACGTTGCCGCCTGCTGCGATCGAATAGAGGATCATGTTGTGCGAAGGCGGGATCATCAGCGCGATGATGGCGGCGTTGGCCGTCACGTTCACCGCATAATCCTTGTCGTAACCGCGGGCGGCCATCTGCGGGATCATCAACCCACCAACGGCCGATGCGTCCGCCACGGCCGAGCCGGAAATGCCGCCGAACAATGTCGAGGCGACGACGTTGACCTGGCCGAGCCCTCCGCGCATATGGCCGACAAGACCGGCCGCGAAACGGATGAGCCTGTGGGCAATACCGCCGCGCACCATCAGGTCGCCCGCAAAAATGAAGAACGGGATCGCCATCATGGCGAAGACGTTCATGCCGGAATTCAGCTGCTGGAAAACGACGATCGGCGGCAGGCCCATATAGAGGACCGTCGCGAAGGATGCGATGCCGAGGCAGAAGGCGATCGGCATGCCGATCAGCATCAGGAGGGTGAACGAACCGAAAAGAATGGCGTAGGCCATCACGCGGCCTCCTGCACGAGAATGTCGGCGGCCACTTCCTCGCCGATTGCGACATCGACGAAGCGCTCAAGAGCGAAAAGGGAAATCATGGCGCCGCCGACGATCATCGGGAAGAAGTCCGTCCCGCCGGGCCAGCCCAGAACGGGGATAGTCGCCGACCATGTGCCCATGGCGAGCAGCGTCGAATAATAGGCCATGCCGATGCCGAACAGCACGATCAGGCCGAGGCTTATGAGATCCATGGTCTTCTGGATAACCGGCGGCATCACGTAACGGACGATGTCGAGCCCGAGATGAACGCTCTCACGCACGCCGACGGCGGCTCCGAGCATGATGAACCAGGACATCAGATAGAGCGACAACGGCTCGGACCAACTGGGCGAGTCGTTCAGGATGTAGCGGCCGAACACCTGCCAGCCGACGATGATGGTCATGGCGATGATGCCGAGGCCGGCGATATAAAGCGACAGGCGGCTCAGCCCGCCCAGAATTGGTTTGATGGCCAACATGAAGTTTCTCATGACCCAGTCCTCCTCGATCCGGCGAGCGCTCCCAGGCACCGGAAATGAAAAAACCGGCCCTCGTGAGGAGGGCCGGTCCTTGTTTCTTTGAGTTACTTGACCGCCTGGATCTGTTCCAGCAGCGCCTTCTGCTTCGGATCGGTCACGAACTTGTCGTAGACCGGCTTCATGACGGCCGAGAATTCGTCCTTGTTGACCTTGATGACGTTGGCGCCGCCGGCGCGGACCTTGGCTTCCGAGGTCTTTTCGCGGGCGGTCCAGAGTTCGCGCATCTTGCCGACAGAATCCTTGGCTGCCTGGCGGACGATCTTCTGGTCTTCCGGCGTCAGCTTGTCCCAGGAGATCTTCGACATGACGAGGATTTCAGGGTTCAGCGAGTGCTCGGTCAGGGTGTAGTTCTTGGCGACTTCATAGTGACGGGCCGATTCATAGGAAGGCCAGTTGTTTTCAGCACCATCGACCACGCCGGTTTCGAGCGATGAATAGACCTCGCCCATCGGCATCGGGGTCGGGTTGGCGCCGAAGGCCTGCATCATGGCGATCCAGAGGTCGGACTGCTGGACGCGGATCTTCATGCCTTTCAGGTCGGCAAGCTTGGTGATCGGCTTCTTGGTCGTGTAGAACGAACGGGCGCCGGAGTCGTAATAGGCAAGACCGATCAGGCCGTGCTTTTCGAAGGCGGCGAGGATCTGGTCGCCGATCGGGCCATCGACGACCTTGTGCATGTGGTCGGTCGAGCGGAACAGGAAGGGCAGGCCGAGAACGGTGGTTTCCGGCACGAGGTTGTTGAACGGCGCGGCATTGACGCGGTTCAGGTCGATGACGCCGAAACGGGTCTGCTCGATCGTGTCCTTTTCCTGGCCGAGAACCGAGTTGTTCATCACCTGGATCTTGATGCGGCCGTTGGTGCGCTCGGAGACGAGCTGGCCCATGTATTTGACCGCGTCCACGGTCGGATAACCGTCCGGATGGATGTCCGCCGAGCGGAGCGTGACCTGGGCATTGGCAGCGGTCGCGGCGAGCGCGATGCCGAAGGCGAGGCCGAGCATTTTGGCGAGTTTCATATTGTCCTCCTCCGTTATTCGCCGGCGCCTCCACGCGCCGGTCGTTTGGGTATTCGTCTCCCGTAGCCGCCGCCCTGCCGTTTATTGCGCGGACAGGCCGTAAAGCTCTTCGGGGTTTTTCACGAGCGCGAGCTGGCGCGCCTTGTCGTCCGGGAGCCAGCCCAGCACGGTATCGGTGAGCGCCACGTCATCGGGATAATCGGCCTGTTCGCGGGCAAGGTTGTGCGGCCAGTTGGTGCCCCAGACGATGCGTTCCGGCGCGTATCTGGCGATCTCGCGGGCAACGGCTGCGACATCGGCGTAATCCCGGCCGCCGGCTTTCGAGGATTCGTAGACGCCGGCGAACTTGAACCAGCATCTGCCGCCGTCGATCAGCCGCTTGACCGCGCCGATCTGGGCGCTGTCGGGCGTGACGCCGGCGAAGAATTTTCCGTGGTGATCGAGGACCCAGCGGGATTTCAGCTTTGCGAGCCGTGCCTCGTGATCGAGAATGTTGCTCCCGTCGAACTGGACGGCGAGCATCCAGCCTTGGGATGCGGCCCTGGCATCGACGGCCTCGAGTTCGGAGAGGTTCACCGCACCGCCAGGCAGATCCATGATCCGGGCGCCGACATTGCCGGCGGCGGAAAGGCGCTCCAGCTCGGCGTCCGATGTCGTCGAGTCGATGACGCAGACGCCGCGGGCGATTGAGCCGAATTCCGCAAGGCAGGCATTGAGATTGGAGTTGTCGCGCTGCTGCGCATTGCCCTGGGTGACGATCACCCGGTCGATGCCGAGCCAGCGCATGAATTCAAGGTATTGGGCCGGCGTCGGCAGGTCTCCCGCCGGCAGGCCGGGGCCGCCGGGCAGGGAAGGGTAGCCCGGCAGATAGGCGTGCATCTGAGCATCTACCGCGCCCTTGGGCAGCTTTGTCTTGGGCGGGGTGCCGGAAAGGGTGCGGACGAGCATCAGTTGTCTCCCATGCGGAATTCTTTGAGCGCATCGCGGTTGATTTCGATTCCAAGCCCTGGGCCGTCTGGAATCTGCACAACGCCGCGCTCGTGTTCGATCGGGGTTTTGATCACCGCCTGACGGAACGGATTGTGGGTACGGTCGAATTCGAGGATCGGTTCGATCGGGTTGACGCGAACCGGGCTCGGGATCATCGCCGCCATGAACTGCAGGGCGGCGGCGATATGGACGGCGGTGCCCCAGACATGCGGCACGACCCGGATGCCATGGAGAGCCGCCAGATCGGCGACGCGTTTGGCTTCGGTAAAGCCGCCGACGCCGGCAAGGTCGGGCTGGAGAATATCGACGGCGCGGGTTTCCACCGGCTCGCGCATGCCCCAGCGGGTGTGCCAGGTCTCGCCGCCGGCAACCGGGATCGGCTGGCGGGCGCGGACTTCGCGGTAGGCGGCAAGCTGTTCCGGCACGACGGGTTCTTCGAACCAATCGATGTTGAGCTCCACAGCCGCCTGCCCGAACTTGATCGCCTCGATGGCGTCATAACCATGGTTGGCATCGACCATCAGGCGCATGTCGGGGCCGACGGCATCGCGCACGGCACGGATGACGCGCAGATCTTCCTCGATGCCGAAACCGATCTTGATCTTGCTGGCGTGGAACCCCTCGTCCCAATAGCGGGCGACGTCCGTTGCGTTGTCTTCGACCCGGTCGACGCCGTCGCGCTTGAAGCTGCCGGTCGCATAGGCCTTGACGCTCTCGCGGAAACGGCCGCCGAGCAGGATCGAGACGGGCACGCCGAAATGTTTGCCCTTGATGTCCCAGAGCGCGATGTCGATGCCCGAAAGCGCGGTGACGGCAAGGCCGCGCTGGCCCTGGTCGCGCAACGCATTATAGAGCCGCGCCCAGATCTTTTCGGTTTCGAGCGGGTTTTCGCCGATCAGCCAATTCGCATAAGTCGCGACCACGGCAGCATTCGGCCGGGCCGGGCCCAGGCATTCGCCCCAGCCGATCGTGCCATCATCACACTCGATCTCGACAAGCACATGGGCACGGCGATCGAAGCGCATCGAGGCGCTTTCGAAGGCGACGTCGAGCCTGTGTTCGAGAAGATGTGTGCGGACCGAGACGATCTTCATGGCGTTACCGCTTGTGGGAGCCGATGAGCTTCAGAAGCATGTCTTCTTCTTCCGCCGTCAGGTCGTCGAGCGGCGGGCGCACCTTGCCGGCATCGAAGCCCTGCAGGCGCACGCCTGCCTTGATGGCGGCGACAGCGTAACCCTTGCGGCGGTTGCGGATCGCCATGAAGGGATAGAAGAAGTCCTTGAGGATCTCTTCGCAGCGGGCGCGGTTGCCGGCTCGCAGCGCCTTGTAGAATTCAACGGCGAGGCCCGGCACGAAGTTGAAGACTGCCGAGGAATAGGTGGTGAAGCCGGCGCCGAGATAGGCTTCGGCGAACAGTTCGGCCGTCGGCATGCCGCCGAGATACATCAGCCGGTCGCCCATCGTCGCGGTGATCTGTCGGACAAGTCCGATATCGCCGCTGCCGTCCTTGAAGCCGACCAGGTTGGGGCACTCGTCGCAGAGGCGCTTCAACGTATCGACCGAGAGAATGGAGTTGTCGCGGTTATAGACCATGACGCCTATGCCAACCGACTGGCAGATGCGCTTCACATGCTGGTAGAGGCCTTCCTGCGGCGCATCGATCAGATAATGCGGCAGCAGCAGGATGCCATCGGCGCCGGCCTTTTCGACCGCGCGGGCCATTTCGACGCCGACATGGGTGCCGAAACCGCAACCGGAGACGATCGCGGTCTTGCCGGCCGCTTCCTTGGCCGCAGAGACGATTGCGGGGACTTCATTGGGAGACAGCGAGAAGAATTCGCCCGTGCCGCCGGCGGCAAACAGGACCGGTGCGTCAAAGCCGGACAGCCACTCGACATGGCGGCGATAGCTTTCCGGCTGGAACTGGCCTTCCTTGTCGAAATGGGTGACGGGAAAGGACAGCAGGCCGGCACCAAGTGCGACCTTGATTTCTTCAGGCGTCATCATGCGGATTTCCTTTGTAAGCGTCTCCTCCAGACAAAAATTGTCGTACAGGTTGCGCAGACTTGTGTCAACAAGTCATCTTACAGATTCGCGGAGCTCCCGAAGCAGGGTGCGATAACGCAGCTGCGCACCCCTCAGATGCCGGCGCATGGCGTCACGGGCACGGTCTTCGTCGCCATCGGAAATCGCCACCACGATGGCGTTGTGCTCTTCGTCGAGCAGCTTGATATAAGCAGCCTGATCGGGCTCCGAATCGTCCGGGCGCAGGGCTGCGCGCGGGATCAGGCTGCGGCCGATCATCGTCAGGAACTCGCGGAAGCGGGGATTGTTGGTCGCTTCGGCGATCGCCAGATGCAGCGCGAAATCGGCCTCGCTGGTCGGTTTTCCCGCCTCGAAACAGGCCCGGACCGCGTAATGGCGGTCGAGGATGACCTCTTCCTGGGCGGGCGAACGGCGAAGGGCGGCGAGGCCCGCTGCCTCGACTTCGACGGCGGTCCGGAGCTCCAGGAGCTCGATCATCGAGGATACGCGGGCAAGATCGATGTTCGAAAGGGACAGCAAAACCGGCTGTGCTGCGCCTGAAGGCTCCAGCACGAAGACGCCGGCGCCCTGGCGGGCCTCCACCAGCCGGTCGGCGCGCAGCGATGCGATCGCCTCGCGCACGACGGTGCGGCTGACACCGTGCGCCTCGGTCAGCTGCGCCTCGCTCGGCAGGCGCGAGCCCGGCGGAAACTGCCCTGCCGCGATCGCCTGGCGCAACGTCTCTCCGAGGCGGGAAACAAGCGTTCTCGATCCCCTGCCGGTATCGAGTTTGGTTTCAACGCTCATTTCATTCCTCCCTGCTCGGCGGCGCATGACAATATGGCGCCGACCTATATCTCAAGTGGGTGACCACTCCAAACCGGCTTCAACTTATTGACCGTGTTTCTTCAACATGTATGATAAGTATCGACCCTTGTCACGAACAAGTTGGCCGCCATGCCGGCCGATGAATTGATTGCCGCGGTCGACAGGCCGCTTTCGGAGGATGATTTCTTGAAAAGACTTTTGATCACCGGTGCCGGCGGCGGCCTCGGACGCGCCATGCGCTCGCGCCTTGCCGGTTTTGCCGAGACGCTTCGGCTCTCCGATATCGTCGATCTCGGCACCCCCGGTCCGAACGAGGAAGTCGTCACATGCGACCTCGGCGACCCGGATGCGGTCATGAAGCTGGTCGAAGGCTGCGACGGTATCCTGCATCTCGGCGGCATCTCCGTGGAAGACAAGTTTTCCAAGATCCTCAATGCCAACCTGCTCGGCCTCTACAACATCTACGAGGCGGCGCGGGCCCATGGCCAGCCGCGGATCCTGTTTGCCAGCTCCAACCATGTCGTTGGCTTCTATCGCCAGGACGAGCATATCGACGTCAAGGCTCCGATGAAGCCGGATGGGCTCTACGGCGTGTCGAAATGCTTCGGCGAGGCGCTGGCGCGGATGTATTTCGAAAAATTCGGTCAGGAGACGGCCCTCGTCCGGATCGGCAGCTGTTTCGAGAAGCCGATCAACCACCGCATGCTGTCGGGCTGGATGTCCTATGACGACTTCGCATCCCTGATCGACTGCGTGTTTCGCGCGCCGATGCTCGGCTGCCCGATCATCTGGGGCATTTCCGACAATGACAGCAAGTGGTGGGACAATTCCCACGCGTCCTATCTCGGCTGGAAGCCGAAGGACAATGCCGAACGCTTCCGTGCCGAGCTCGACGCCAAGGGGCGCCCGGAACCGACATCCCCGGCCGCAGTCTACCAGGGCGGCATGTTCACCCAGGACCCGATCTTTTCGGAGAGCTGAGCCGGCTAAAGCGGGGTTCTTGTTTCCGGCTTTCGAACCCACCACATCAGCTCCTTCAAAGACCTTCTCTTGTCCGAGAAGGTGTTTTCCGGAGTTCTTGTCATGGGATTTATCGATATCAATCCTCCCGTCCCCGAGGATGGCGCGCTTCTCGACGCCTATTCGGAGACGGTTGCCGGCGCGGTGGACCGCGTCGGTCCCGCCGTCAGCCGCATCGAGCGGCTCGGCGGCGTTGCCGGCCAAGGAGGCCATGGATCGGGCTTTGCGATCTCGCCCGACGGCCTGATCATCACCAATCACCACGTGGTGGAAGATGCCAGGACAGTGCGCATCCGCAGCGCCAATGGAGCGGTCGGGCAGGGCGCCGTTCTCGGCCGCGACGCCGATACCGATATCGCGCTGGTACGCGCCGACATGGACGTGCAGGCCTGGGCACGGCTCGGCGATTCCCAGAAATTGCGGCGCGGCCATATCGCGATTGCGATCGGCAACCCGCTCGGTTTCGACTGGTCGGTGACATCAGGCGTCGTCTCCGCGCTCGGCCGCTCGATGCGGTCTTCCACCGGGCGGCTGATCGATGACGTCGTGCAGACCGATGCCGCGCTCAATCCGGGCAATTCCGGCGGACCACTTGTGTCGGCCTCCGGCGAAGTGGTCGGCGTCAACACCGCCGTCATCCGCGGCGCGCAGGGCATCGCCTTTGCTGTGGCCTCCAACACGGCCAACTTCGTCGTTTCGGAAATCCTGCGTTTCGGTCATGTGCGGCGCGCCTTCATCGGCATCGTCGTCGATACGACCGCGCTTCCGCGCCGCGTCGCGGTGAAGGCAGGGATGACCCAGGAAACGACGGTGCGCATCCGCCGCATCGACCCGGGCAGTCCGGCCGATCGCGCAGGCCTGAAGGAAGGCGATTTCATCCTGGCGATCGACGGCCAGCCCGTTGGCGGCGCCGACGATCTGATCCGTCTCCTTGACGGGACCCGGATCGGCAAGGACACGCCGATCTCCGTCTACGACCTCGACTCGCGGATCGTCGATCGCGTTCTCGTTCCGGCCGCTCGGCCTCATAACGGGGCGTGATGGGCGGATGCTGATGCGCTGGCCAATCCCGTGACGATTTTACCGGCAGCGGCAATCGGTTGCCGGCCGAGGTGCTTTCCGACACTCTTGCCCGCCACGCGGTTCTAGGACAGGCGGCTCCTCAGCCGTGCCATCGTCGGTTCGTCGAAACCGAGACGGACGAGGTAGTCCCGCACGCTGCCGTAGTTCCTGGCGATATGGTCGAGCGCCTGGCGCATGCTGCGCGGCTCGGAGGCCAGGACGATATCGACGAGATCAGCCGGCGTGCCGCGGCCAAGTGCGCGTTCCCTCAGCCTTGCGATCAGCGGCCCGGAAATCGTCGCCGTCAGGGCATAATCCTCGACAATGGTTGCTTCATCGACGCCGGCGTTGGCGAGCAACAGCGCAGAGATAACGCCGGTGCGGTCCTTGCCGGCGCTGCAATGGAAGAGCACGGCTCCTTCGGGCGCGTCGGCGATGGTTTTCAGGACTTCGGCGATGGCCGGCTGGCAGTCGTCGATCGCCTGGCAATAACGATCGCCCATGTCGAAGCTCAATGCGGCATTCGCCATCATCTCGACCGGTGCCAGCGCGGAAAACAGCGGCGTGTTGTGGTAGCGAATTTGGGCATGGTCGGTGAAGGGATTGGCTTCGACCGCGATCTCGTGGGCGTTGCGCAAGTCGATGACGGTGGCGAGCCCGTTGTCCAGCAAGGTTTCGATATCGGCCTCGCTCAGCCGGTGCAGTGCATCGCCGCGCAGGATCGAGCGCCAGCGGGTCAGGCCGCCGTTTGCGGTTCTGTAACCCCCGAGGTCGCGGACATTGTGGGCGCCTTCCAGCGCGATCAGGCGTTCGTAGCTCAGCATATCAGCGGATTCCGGATTTCATGAAGGATTCGATGACGTGGCGCTGCAGGACAAGGTAGATGACCAGGATCGGCAGGCTGGCGAGTGCGGCGGCCGCCATCAGCGGCCCCCAGAGATTGCCCTCCTGGGTCATGAACATCTGCAGGCCGATCTGGACCACCGAGTTCTCCGGCTTGCGCGACAGGAGCAGCGGCCAGAAATATTCGTTCCAGGCGGAAATGAAGGCGATGATCGAGAGCGAGGCGATCGGCGCGCCCATGTTCGGCACGACGATCTGCCAGAGGATCTTCCAGCTTCTCGCGCCGTCGATGCGCGCCGCTTCGAGGATCTCGGTCGGGAAGGAGCGCATCGCGTTGTAGAGCAGCAGGATCGCAAAGGCATGCGCCGCGTTCGGCACGATGAGACCGGTCAACGTGTCGAGGAGGCCGAGCCGCGAGGCGAGCACGTAGTTGGGGATCATGGTGACCTGGAACGGCACCAGCCAGGAGAGGGCGATGAGCCCGTGGATGACGCCGGACAGGCGCATGCGCCAGCGCACCAGCGCATAGGCCGCAAACAGGCCGGTCACCACTTGGAGAAGGGCGGTCGCCGCGGAGACGATCGTGGTGTTGATGAGCATCCCGATCATCGGAATGCGGGTCAGCACGAAGACGTAGTTTTCGAGCGACGGGTTCGACGGCCAGAGCGAAGTGGAGAAGATCTCGTTCTCCGGCCGAAGCGAAGTGACGATCATCCAGTAGATCGGAAAGATCGATAGGAAGGACAGGACGATCATCACCGCATGCACCGCGAACCGGCGGGCATTGCCAGCCTTCGGCCCGGTAGAAACGAGCGAGGGGTGGTTGGGGGAAATATCAATTGTCATAGACCGCGAACCTTTTGGTGAGCCACATGCAGCCCGCCGCGATGACCGCAAAACCGGCAAAGGCGATCATGCCGGCGGCCGAACTCCAGCCGGCCGACATGGTCTGGAAACCGTATTCCCAGAGCAGGTAGAAAATGTTGGTGGTCGATTTCAGTGGGCCGCCGTTTGTGAGCACGTTGATATAGGCGAAACTCCACTGCGCCCCGAACAGGATCGTCATCATCGACAAAAGCAGGATGGTCGGCGACAGCAGCGGCAGTCTTATATCGCGGATGATGCCCCAGCGGCTGGCGCCGTCGATGCGCGCCGCTTCGATATAGGAGGGGTTGATGCCGGCATTGGCAGCGGAAAACAAAAGGGTGGAAAAGCCGATCAGCTTCCAGCCGGTGATCCAGGTCAGCGTCGCAAGCGCGTATTTCGGATCGGTCAGAAAACCGATGCGGCCGAGGCCGGTCGTCTCCAGGCCGAGCGTGATCAGCCCCTGGTCCTCGTTGAGCAACCAGCGCCAGAGGATGGCGGCGACCACGGGGGCGACAATCATCGGCACGAAGATCAGCGCGCGGTAGATGGTCCGGGCGCGGCCTTCGAGGTCCTGGGTCCAGATCGCCACGAAGAGCGGAATGATCACCGACATCGGGAAGAGGCCGAGAATGTAGAAAAGCGTGTTCCAGAGGGCGGCGCGCATTTCCGGCAGTGCGAACAGGCGCTGGTAGTTGGTGAGGCCGACATAGCGCTGCGGCGAAGTCGGCAGCATGTTCCATTGGTAGAAGGAAAGCTGGAAGGCCTCGACCAGCGGCACATAGGTCCACATCATCAGGAGACACAGCGCCGGTGCGAGATAGAGCCAGGGCTGTACGGTGAAGGTACTGCGCTGGCGGGCAGCCGTAGGTACCCGGGCAAGGGCGAGCGGTCTTGCGAGATCGGCCTGGATATCGGTCATGAAATTTCCCCGAATGACCCCGAGGGACAACGACGCCGGACGGGAAAGCGAGACCCGCCCGGCATCTCCTCGTGATGGTTACGGCATCAGCTCCTGGCCCTGGTCCTGGGCGGCTTTGAGCGTCGCGATCGGATCGCCCTTGCCGAACACGGCTTCGCGGACCGAGTCCATCATCATCTTCTCGACCTGGCGGTAGTTCGGGCCGGGGAAGGCGACGTTGGCGGTCAGCCGGTTCAGCTGTTCCAGGTTGGCGCGGAACATCGGGTTTTCCTTGACCCAGGGGCCGAGATAGTTCGCGTCGTCGACGATATCGAGGCGCAGCGGCAGGTAGCCGATCTTGCTGGTGATGATCGTGTAGGCTTCCTTGCTCGTCAGGTATTTCAGGAGCTCGTAGGCGGCGCGCTGCTTGGCGGGGTCCTTGCTGAAGACAAAAAGGGCGCTGCCGGAATTGGTCGGAGCGGTCGGCTTTTCGCCGAAGGACGGCATCGGGGCGATGCGCAGGTCGAATTTTCCTTGAGCGGCCTTCTTGTAGGCGCCGAGCGTCGCGGTCGTATAGACGAACATGCCGAGATTGCCGGCGGCAAAGGTGTCCGAGCCGCTGGCCGGGTCGATCTTGGCATGGGCGCCGCTATCGACCATGTCGCGCAGCATCCTGACGGCCTCGGCGGCATTCTTGTCCGCGAAGGCGAGCTTGTTGCCGTCGCGCACCTTGCCGCCGTTCGACATGACGATCGCCTGATAGACGAAGGTGCCGTCGCTGGGACCGTAGGCGCCGGGGAAGAAGCCATTTTTGCCGGTCTTTTCCTTGATCGCCTTGCCGGCGATGTTGACATCGGCCCAGGTCTTCGGCGGGTTGTTCGGGTCGAGGCCGGCCTGCTTGAAGAGGTCGCCGTTGTAATAAAGGACGGGCGTCGAGAAGGTGTAGGCGAGGCCATAGGTCTTGCCGTCGACCTTGCCGAGTTCGAGACCCTTGGGGATCATGCCGGCGAGATGATCCTTGAGTTCAGCCGGCTTCACCATGTCCTCGAGCGCGTTGCCGCCGAGGTCGCTGGCAATGAAGATCAGGTCGCGGAAGGTCAGCTGGGCGACGTCCGGCTGCTTGCCGGCGACGATATCGGCCTGGACGCGGTTGATGATCTCGTTCGAGGGAACGGCGATCGTCTCGACCTTCACGTTCGGGAACTTCTTCTCGAAGCCGGCGATCAGTTCCTTGGTGGCCTCGGAGCCGATGCCGGCAGAGGCGAGGTTGTAGTTGTAGAAGCTGATGGTGACCGGCTTGTCGATGGTTGCCGGCATTTCGGCAGAGGCGCCGAGCGGCAACAGGGAGGCGGCGGTGAGCGTCGCCATGAGCTTGAGCGTGGTTCTGCGCAGCATGTTGCGTGTCTCCGGGTGAGGTTATTCAGCAGCAACGGGCATCGCCCGCGCCATCAGCAGTTCGAGCGGATAGGTGTTGAGTTCGGCGCGGTCGGACGGCAGCGGCACGAAGGCCATGGTGAGGCCGGACGGGCGGATGGTGCCGATGCCGAAAGAGGCGCCGCGCACCATGCGCAGGATGTCGGTGCGCAGGATGTCGGTGGCGGCATGCTGGCCGGTGCCGACGACGACCGGGATGCCGTGCCAGACCGAGACGCGGTCGTGATGGATATGGCCGCTCAGAATGCCGATGATGTTGCGGCCCTTCAGCAGCTCGCGAAAGCGCTCCGACTGCGGGAAATGGATCGTCCGCCAGTGAGCGGCATCGGCTTCCTCGCCGAGCGCCGGCGGGTGATGGACGACGATCAGCTTCGGCAATTCGGGATGGCTGTCGAGCGTCGAGGCGAGCCAGTCGAACTGTTCCGGATCGATCGTGCCGCCGATCAGGCCGGGCGTCGTGGAATCGATGGTGATGATGTGGATGCCGTCGATGATGGTGTCGTGGTCGTAGGGCGCATCCGGATCATGGGCTTCGATGCCCATGCCTTCGTAGAAGCCGGGGCGGGTGTCGTGGTTGCCGAGCGCATAGATGACCGGAACGTCGATCTTGGCGTCGATGATCTCTTTCAGGCGACGGAAGCTTTCGGCATCGCCGCGGTTGGTCAGGTCGCCGCTGGCGATCACGAATTGCGGCTTCGGCGTCACGGTGGCGACGAGGTCAAGCACCTGGTGCAGCGTCTCGGTGGTGTCGCTGTGCAGGTGGCTGTCGTCGGCGGTGCCGATATGCAGGTCGGTCAGATGGATGAATGTGGTTTCGCGTCGCACCGGAGGCCTCCATGGAAGACGGTTTCGTCAGGAGGACCGTTAGAAGGGGTTTATTTCCTGCGCGTGACGGATTTCGAATGCCGTTCGAAACAAGTTCAGCGGCGGAACATCGGCGCGATCACCTCGACCATGCGGGCAATGACGACGTCGGGATTGTCAAGGTCGATGCTGTAATTGGTCAGCACCTCGGTGCGCGATCGTGAGCGGGTGACCTGCGAGCGGATGCCGAGCGCGCAATTGAGCCGCCAGCCGATATCGACTTCGTTGAGCCAGGGTGCGATCCGCTTCAGGTGCGGGACGAAAGCCCGATGATGTTCGACGTTGTCGATGATCCGGCGGTAATGGGGCGCGCGTTCCCGATGGGTCTTCGCCATCGAGGTGAAATGCGACAGGACCGGATAACTGGAGGTGGGATCGATGCTCCAGCGGATCGAGGGGCCGACAAGGGCCGCGATGACTTCATCGAGATCGGGTGGATCGGGTGCCCGGCGGTCGGCGGCCCTGCGCAGCAAGCTCAACCGCTCGGCATTGAGCCGTCGATAGACCCGCTCCGCGACCGCTGCGACAAGTTCCTCCTGGGAGCCGAAATGATAGCTGATGGCGGAGGGCGTCGCATGCGCCTCGATGGCGATCCGTCGCGCGGTCAGGTCCTCCAGAGCCTCGGCTTCGCAAAGCAGATGCTCGCAGGCATCCATGAGCCTCATGGCTGTGAGATTGGCGCGGCCGTGCATGAACTCACCCTCGATGAGGGCAGCCTAGACAGCTTCTGTGTAGGGCGGATGACAGCGCGGGAAAACCTCTAGGCCAAATCCGGGCGAGCCGTTTCCTTGTCGAGCGGGCGGGCGAAAGGCGCCGGCCATGCATCCCTGTCATCGCCATCCTCGCCGTCCCGAAGCTCGTCCATCCGGTGTTTGATCGCCAGCGCATAGATCGTGTCGAGGATGTTGCGGTCACGCAGGTGAGGGTCGGTAAGGCCGAGCAAGGCTGCCCGGACGATCTTCTTGCTCGATGTTTTCGGGCAGCGTTTGCTGACGAACTTGAACAAGGCGTCGTCGGTGAGGCCATCCATGGCGCCGTCGACCAATGCCTCGTAGACCTTCCGCTTTTCCCCCATTAACTCCCTCACCAAATCACAATGCTCTGTCACATAACTGTCATCATCCATTTTGAAGGAAATATGGCAAGGCCCGGAACAAAAGTCGTGATGGATAGCGTTCACTGAAACACATCTGGCCGATTGAAACTGCGACACCGTCTTCGTAGGTTCTCGGCAATCGAAACGGGAGGATATGTGTGAGGGTAGGTGCAGCAATTCTCTGGGCGGCGGTTGGTCTTTCGCTGATGCCGGCCAACGTGTCGGCGCAGAGCCAGTGGCAGCCGGTCGAGCAGATCCAGACCTATCCTGTCACGGGTGATTCCGGCGTCGATCTTTATGCCTCTATCGGCGAGCGCGGCCCGAAGATCGGCAGGGAGGTCCGGGCCATCGCCCATACCAATTTCAAGCTGACCTGGACGCGGGATTACCGGCCGCAGCCGGACGGTGCCTGCACGCTGGTTTCGGCGCGGCCGAAGCTGATCATCACCTACACGCTGCCGAAACCGGCATCGGCGCTTTCCCCCGAACTCAAGAAGAAATGGGATGTCTTCATCGAAGGCGTTCGCAAGCACGAGCTACTCCACGGGGTCATCATCACCGACATGGTGAAGGAGATCGAGCGGGTGAGCGTGGGCTTGAGCGTTGCCGAGGATCCGAAATGTGCGAAGATCAGGACTGAGCTGACGGCCAGGCTTGGCGAAATTTCGAAGGCGCAGCAGAAGCGCAGCAACGACTACGACCGGATGGAGATGAGCGAGGGCGGCAATGTCCACCAGCTCATCCTGCAATTCGTCAACGGCGCCGGCAAATAGGGCGCCGCTCGCAATGCTTCATTTGCAGTTAGCCGGATCGCGACGGCACCTATCGCCTGCGCATCACGTTGACGACGAGCACGCCGATGATGGCCATGGCACCGCCGATTGCGCCGATCAGGGTCGGCACTTCGCCGAGCCAGAGGAAACCGATCAGGGTCGCGGTTGGAGGCACGCCGTAGAGGAAATTGGCGGCCCGCGCGGCGGACAGCCGCTTCAAGGCGATTGCCCAGGTGACGTATCCGATCGCGGTCGGGAAGAGCACCAGGTAGACGATGCCCCAATTCACATCCGCCGGAGCGGCAGCCAGCGCCTGCAGGGTGGACGGAACGGCCGGCAGCAGCGGAATGGAGCCGATCAGCATCAGCCAGGCGGTGACGGCGAGAGCCGGCATGCGGCCGAGGATCGGCTTCTGCAGCACGCTTGCGATCGCCGAGCAGAGCGCCGCGCCGAGAATGAGGATGGCGTTCGGATCGAGGTCGAAACCGTCGTCGCCGGAGGCCGCGATCAGCGCCACGCCGGCAAACGAGATACCCGTCCCGACCCAGCCCCAGCGGCCGAATCTCTCACCGAGCGCAAACGTGGCGATCAGCGCTGTAAAGACCGGCATCGTGTTGATGATGAAGCTCGCCGGCCCTGCCGCCACCGTTCGCTCGCCCATGTTGAGGAGAATGGCATAGGCGGCGATGAAGAGCACCGCTGCGACGACGAGGCGAAGCACATCGCTTTTGGCGGGAAGAGCCGGCCGGGCGGCGACAAGATAGAAGGCCGCGATCAAGGCGGCCGGGACATAACGCGCCGTCGCAAGCCCGATCGGCGTCAGCGGCCCGAGCGCGACACGGATGACGGCGAAAGACGAGGCCCAGAAGACGATGGTCACCAGGATCGCCAGGAAGGCGATCGCATCAAATCCCTGTCTCTCGTCCGTTCCTGCATTCATGGCGACCGTGCTCATCTCTTTTCTCCATCGAAGCCTGGAGGAGATTTAGACCCTCTGATCCGTGCTTGAAAAGCACCGCGATCGATGATCATATGTGCTTATGGTTCACAGCTCGCAGACTTTGCCACCACTGGATACGCTCGAGACTTTTGCACGCGCCGCCCGGCTGGGATCGTTTTCCGCCGCGGCGGAGGAAGGTGGCGTCACTCATGGCGCCGTCTCGCGACAAATATCCCGGCTGGAGCGCTGGATGGGCGTGCGGCTCTTCGCACGCGAGGCCCGCGGCGTGACTTTGACGCCGGAAGGCATGCGGTTTTTCTCCCGTGCGGAAGAGGCGCTGGCGCTGCTCGGCGATACGGACGAGCGGTGGCTGCCTCGCCGCAACAAGACGGTGGTCCGGCTTTCGGTGACGCCGTCGGTCGCCTCGCTCTGGCTGTTTTCGCGCTTGCCGAAGCTGGAGGCCGCCGACATTCATCTGGAACTGATCCTTGAACACCGGCTGGCGGATTTCAGCGAGGGGATCGATCTGGCCATCCGTTGCGGCAAGGGGCCGTGGGCCGGTGTGCGCAGCCTGCCGCTCTGGCAGGAAAAGCTGGTGCCGATCGCAGCGCCTGCCGTCGCCGAACGTCTGGCTGGGCGGTCGGATGCGAAATCCCTGCTGGAACTGCCGATCCTCCACGATTCCAATGTCGAGGCATGGCGGCGCTGGCTGGCAGTTGAAAATGTCGACTACGTGCCGCGCGGACAGGACCGGCGCTTCGAGGATTATAACCTGGTGGTAGACGCCTGCGCGCAAGGGCTCGGCATCGCGCTCGCGCGGCCGCCGCTCGCGGATGCGGCGCTTGCGTCCGGCCGGGTCGTCGCCGTGTCGGAGAGGACGATCGAACACCATGTCGCCTTTCACCTGATCCGGCCGAACGACGGCATGAAGGCTTCCGCAGCCGAGTTTGCCCGGCGTTTCCTGCAGGAAGCCGGGCTCGATGAAACGGCAATCGCCGCCTTCGTCGCGCCGGGGCGGGGGAAGGGGTAGCATCTTTCCTGTTGGCAACCGCGGTTCCGGCTCTAATTGCTCCGCGAAACCGGAGTGAGGAGCACCCCATGAGTACCAAGGCGACGATTGCAAGGATCTGGCGCGGCCGCACGCTCACGGCAGTGGCCGACGAATATGAAGCCTATCTCCGCGAGACGGGTATTCCGCCGCTCGTCAAAACCGCGCTTTCGGTCCAGCTTTTCCGGGAGGAACTCGGCGACGAAACGGAATTCGTGACGACGTCCTACTGGCCGGACTTCCAATCCATGGCCGCTTTTACCGGTGGCGATCCGAACAAGGTGCATCATCTCGACCGCGATCCGCACTATCTCGTCGCGTTGCCCGAACGCGTCGCGATCATGAAAATCCTGGTCGACAGGGTCTAGGACAGATCGAAGCCGAACCGGACGCCTTCGAGGCGATGGCTCGATCACCGAGCGCCTTACAATACGGATGGGATGTTTCGCGGCTGGGCGACGCCGGGGGAATTTTATGTCGCCACCCATCACGAGGTTTTCCGATCAGGCCCTCAATCGCGAAAGGTTTTGACACGAAAAGCCCGGCGGAATGACCGCCGGGCCTTGCGCCCCTCCAAGGCGTTCTCGCTATTCGGCGGCTTCCCGCGGTTTCAAGACGCCGCGGCGGATCTGGTCTTCCTCGATCGACTCGAAGAGGGCGCGGAAATTGCCCTCGCCAAATCCTTCGTCGCCCTTGCGCTGGATGAATTCGAAGAAGATCGGGCCGATCACCGTCTTCGAGAAGATCTGCAGCAGGATCTTGGTCATGCCGCCATCGACGACGCCTTCGCCGTCGATCAGGATGCCGTGTTTCTTCATCCGCCCGATCGGCTCGTCATGGCCGTGCACGCGGGTGCCGGACATTTCGTAATAGGTGTCCGGCGGGCCCGGCATGAATTTGAGACCGTTCTCGGCAAGCTTGTCGGTCGCTTCGTAGATGCCGTCGGTGCCCACCGCAATGTGCTGGATGCCTTCGCCCTTGTACTTCTTCAGGAATTCCTCGATCTGGCTGGTCTCGTCCTTGGACTCGTTCAGCGGAATGCGGATCTTGCCGCAAGGGGAGGTGATTGCCCGGCTCACCAGACCGGTGATGCGGCCGTCGATGTTGAAGAAATGGATCTGCTTGAAATTGAAGAGTTCGCGGTAGAAATCCCACCACTTGTCCATGTTGCCGCGATAGACGTTGTGGGTCAGGTGATCGAGATAATAGAAACCGACGCCTTCCGGTTTCGGGTTCGGCTCGCCGAGCCATTCGAACTCGGCGTCATAGGCCGAGCCCTTCTCGCCATAGGTCTCGATGAAATAGAGAAGCGAACCGCCGATGCCGACGATGGCTGGTACGTCGAGCGTCTTGTCGGTACCTTCATAGGGCGTTGCGCCCTTGGCGACCGCGTGATCGAAAGCATGTTTGGCATCGACGACACGCCAGGCCATGGCCGGCGCGCAGGGGCCGTGTTCTCCGACGAAGCGCATGGCATGGCTGCCCGGTTCGGCATTGACGATGTAATTGATGTCGCCCTGTCTCCAGACGGTGATGTTCTTGGTCCGGTGACGTGCCACGGGCTTGTAACCCATCCGGGTGAACAGCTCTTCCAGCTTCTGCGGCTCCGGATGGGCGAATTCGACGAATTCGAAACCGTCGGTCCCGGCCGGATTGTCTTTGGTGATCTCAGAAACCGGCGCATCGTGCGGGAAAGGACCCATGGCAAATTCCTCCTGTCGGTCGATTGCCATGATGATGCAGGATAGGCGCATTGTGCTTGCAATCTTTGCCCGGTTCTGCTGGATTTGTGCATGAAGCATGCGGAATTTACGGATTGGATGCACGATGGACGCGCTGGACGGATACGACCTGAAGATCCTGAGCCATCTGCAGGCGGATGGGCGGCTGACCAATAACGAGTTGTCGGAACTCATCGCGCTGTCGCCGTCGCAATGTTCACGCCGGCGGGCACGTCTCGAAGGCGAAGGGTTCATCCAGACCTATCGGGCGCATCTTAACCGGCAGAAACTAGGGCTCGACCTCATGGTGGTGATCGCTGTCACGCTCGCGACCCATAACCGCGACAATGCCAAACGGTTCGCACGCCTTGTCGAAGACCTGCCGGAAGTGCTGGAATGTTTCTCACTGACCGGCGAGATGGATTATCACCTGAAGGTGGTGACGCGGGATCTCGCGGGCCTCTCCCATTTCGTCAACGATGTGCTGCTGCCGCACGAAAGCGTGCAGCATGTCAAAACATCGATCGTTCTCAGCGTGTTGAAGGATTTTGATGGGATTCCGATTCAACGGCCCGCCAAGGGTTAGGCATCGTCCGGTTCCGGCAGCTTTGTTTTGCCCGAGCGAGTGATGACCTGCTCGATTGCCGCGAGGCCGGTCGACAGCATCCTGATGCCACTTTCGCCAATTTCCGCCTCCAGCTCGGCCTGGTAACCGCGGGCAAGTTCGATCAGTTCCCGATAGGCCTGCTGCCCGGTGGCGGTGAGTTCGAGATGCTCGAGGCGGCGGTCCGTTTCGTCCTGACTGCGCTTCAGCCATCGGCGCTGTTCGAGCGCGAAGACGGCGCGGCTCACCTTGGTCTTGTGCATGCTGGAATGAATGCCGACTGCTTTCGATGTCATGCGGCCCGAACTGCCAAGCGCCGCAAGGGTGCGCCATTCCGGCCGGGTCATGCCGTATTTCGCCTTGTAATGCGCGGCAAAGCGCAGGCCGACAAATTCGGCGGCGCGATTGAGCCGGTAGGGAAGAAACTGCTCGAGTTCGAAATTATCCGTCGTCATGGCATCGATGCGGCGTTGATGGTTACAAAAATGATGGTTACATTTGCAACCATATCGTCATCATGGGAGGAAACAAGCCATGCTGGACAAGGTCGATCCAACCACCGCGTTAGGCACCGGGGCGAATGCCGAGGTGCTCGCCTATATGCCTGGTTTCGGCAATGATTTCGAGACCGAGAGCCTGCCCGGCGCTCTGCCGCAGGGCCAGAACAGCCCGCAGAAATGCAATTATGGGCTTTATGCGGAGCAGCTTTCCGGCTCGCCGTTCACCGCACCGCGCGGCACCAACGAACGCTCCTGGCTCTACCGCATCCGCCCGAGCGTGCGGCATACGGGCCGGTTCCGGAAGATCGACTATCCGCTCTGGAAGACGGCGCCTCACATCGCCGAACATTCGCTGGCGCTCGGCCAGCTTCGCTGGAGCCCGCTGCCGGCGCCGAGCGAGCAGTTGAATTTTCTCGAAGGCATCCGCACGATGACGACGGCGGGCGACGCGCTCTCCCAGTCCGGCATGGCGGCGCATGTCTATGCCTTCAACACTGACATGGTGGACGACTATTTCTTCAATGCCGACGGCGAGATGATGATCGTGCCGGAGGTCGGTTCGATCCAGGTTTTCACCGAGCTCGGCAAGATGGATCTCGAGCCATCCGAAATCTGCGTCATCCCGCGCGGAACGATGTTCAAGGTTATCCGGCTCGGCGAGGAAAAGGTCTGGCGAGGGTATATCTGCGAGAATTACGGCGCCAAGTTCACGTTGCCGGATCGCGGCCCGATCGGCGCCAACTGCCTCGCCAACCCCCGCGATTTCAAGACACCGGTGGCGGCTTATGAGGACAAGGAGACGCCCTGCCGGGTGCAGGTGAAGTGGTGCGGCTCCTTCCATGTGACGGAGATCGGCCATTCGCCGCTCGATGTGGTTGCCTGGCACGGAAATTACACGCCCTACAAATACGACCTGCGCACCTTCTCGCCGGTGGGTGCCATTCTCTTCGACCATCCCGATCCGTCGATCTTCACGGTTCTGACCGCTCCCTCCGGCGAGGAGGGAACCGCCAACGTCGATTTTGTCATCTTTCCGCCCCGCTGGCTGGTGGCCGAGCACACGTTCCGGCCGCCCTGGTACCATCGCAACATCATGAGCGAGTTCATGGGCCTGATCTATGGCCGCTACGACGCCAAGGAGGAGGGTTTCGTGCCGGGCGGCATGAGCCTGCACAACATGATGCTGCCGCACGGACCCGACTTTACAGGCTTCGAAAAAGCCTCGAATGGCGAGCTGAAACCCGTCAAGCTCGAAAACACGATGGCCTTCATGTTCGAGACCCGTTTCCCGCAGCAGCTCACCAAATTCGCGGCCGAGCTGGAGACCTTGCAGGACAATTACGTGGATTGCTGGTCGGGTATCGAGCGAAAGTTCGACGGTACGCCGGGGATCAAGTGAGGCGGCGCTACATTCCGGTTGCCTTCTTGCGCGATCTCCACACATTCTGTGGGCAATACCAACGATAAAACGGGAAACACTCATTCATGAAGCTCGCGACACTGAAGGATTCCACCCGCGACGGCCGCCTGGTCGTCGTCTCGAAGGACCTGACCCAATGCTCGGAGGTCGGCCATATCGCCCGCACCCTCCAGGCGGCGCTGGACGACTGGGCATATGTCGGTCCGCGGCTCGAGCGGGTCGCGGAGGGTATCGAGACCGGTGCGCAGCCGACCATTCGTTTCCACGAACATGATGCGGCATCGCCGCTGCCGCGCGCCTACCAGTGGGCTGACGGATCGGCCTACCTCAACCACGTCGAACTGGTGCGCCGGGCGCGCAATGCCGACATGCCGGAAAGTTTTTGGACCGATCCGCTGATCTATCAGGGTGGCTCCGACAGTTTCCTCGGTCCGCGCGATCCGATCCTGCTCGGCGACGAGGCCTGGGGTGCGGACATGGAAGGCGAGATCGCGGTGATCGTCGGCGACGTGCCGATGGGCGCTTCTCCCGAAGAGGCGCGCGAGGCGATCCGCCTCGTGCTTCTCGTCAACGATGTGTCGCTGCGTGGGCTGATCCCTTCGGAACTCGCCAAGGGTTTCGGTTTCTTCCAGTCGAAGCCGTCCTCGGCCTTTTCGCCGGTCGCGGTGTCGCCGGACGAGCTGGGTTCCGCCTGGGATGGCGGCAAGCTTTCCCTGCCGCTGAAGGTCGATCTCAACGGCAAGCCCTTCGGCCGCGCCAATGCCGGTATCGACATGACCTTCGATTTCCCGCAGCTGATCGCCCATGCGGCGAAGACCCGGCCGCTGGTGGCCGGCACGATCATCGGTTCGGGCACTGTCTCCAACAAGCTCGACGGCGGTCCCGGCAAACCGATTGCCGATGGCGGCGCCGGGTATTCCTGCATTGCCGAAGTCCGCACCATCGAGATGATCAATCTTGGAGCTCCGAAAACGCCGTTCCTGCATTTCGGCGATACGGTCCGGATCGAGATGAAGGACGACAGGGGGCATTCGATCTTCGGCGCGATCGAACAGACCGTGACGAAATACGAGAAGGCGTGATGAGCGAGACGCTGCTCTACGACTACTGGCGGTCCTCCGCCAGTTATCGGCTGAGGATCGCCCTCAACATGCTCGGCGAGACGTTCCGTTCGGTGCCTGTCGATCTCCTCGCCAAGGCGCACCGGTCGCCGGAGCATCTGCAACGCAATCCGCAGGGGCTGGTGCCGGTACTGGAGATCGACGGCCACAGTTTCACCCAGTCGCTCTCCGTGATCGAATATCTCGATGAGACGCGCGGCGGGGCCTTTCTACCGGGCGATCCCGCCTGCCGGCAGCGGGTGAGGGCGCTCTCCTATGTCATTGCCATGGAAATCCACCCGGTCTGCAATCTCAACGTTACGGGCCATGTCATGTCACTGACCGGCGGCGGCGATGAAACGCGGATCGCCTGGATGCAGAAGTTCATCGGCGAGGGGCTGGCCGCCTTCGAGACGCTTCTGGCTTCACCTTCAACCGGCACGTTCTGCCATGGCGAGCGGCCGAGCATGGCGGATATCTGCCTCGTGCCGCAGGTCTACAATGCGCGGCGGTGGAGCGTCGATCTGTCGGCCTGCCCGACGCTCGTCGCAATCGCCGACCGCTGTGCCGGGCTGAAACCGTTTGCCGATGCGCATCCCGACAATGCCCATCCCGACAAGGCGGCGCGTTAGATTTTCAGGTCGCTGAACTCAGGCCTTGCTTGTTACATAGTTTCGCATGACCGTGCCGAGCCTGGCGAGGTTGGCCTTCAACTCGTCATAACCTGCGATCTTCTCGCGGGTCTCCTCGTCCATGTAGAGCTTGCGGTTGAGCTCGATCTGGATGCTGTGGCGGTTTCTTGCCGGCGCGGAATACGCCGAGACCAGCTCCGCGCCCTTGAAGGGCACGTTGAGCGAGACCGAATAGCCAAAACCTTCGAGGGTCTCGGCGACGAGCTTCACGAAGTCCGGCTCGCTCGACAGGCCTTCGTAATCGCCGACCACGATATCCTTGCGGACCGTGCCGGCCGGGTCGGGCGAGAGAACGTGGCCGATCGCCGGCATGGAATGGCAGTTGACGTGATAGACCTTGCCGAAGGCGGCATAGGTCTCGTCGAGCAGCCGCACCAATTCGCGGTGATAGGGCCGCCAGTAGGTGTCGATGCGCTCTTCGAGCTCCTTCACCGTGAACTTGCGGCCGTACATCGGCGTGTCGCCCCAGGCGTAACGCCAGGTGATGCCCATGCCGCGGCGGGCCGAGGCGCTGTCGCGGACCGGATGCGGCCATTGCCCTTCGACCATTTCCAGGTCGACATCCTGCAGCGACCGGTTGAGGTCGAGAAAGCTGCGGGGGAAATGAGCCAGCAGCAGCGGTGCGCCGATCGAGGGGGCGAAGCCGAAGAGGTCGTCCACATAAGTATCGGAAGCCACGCGCACCAGTTCGTCGGAAACCGTGCGCTCGAAATCCGGCAATGTCAGTCCGCTATGCGGCGAGTCGAACACCATCGGGATGGACGGCACGGTCGGCGGAATGATCTTGAGGACGCCGTCGATTTCGACGGGGGCGAAGGTCATGTCGGTCATCATGGTCTCGTTCAGGCTGTCGCCGCATAGGCAGCGGGGTAGGTGATGTCGGGCATGCCGACAAAGGCATTGCCGCGCCTGCCGACCATGCCTGGAGCGGCAAAGGGCCGGGGATAGACGACGGCTGCCGCGGGCTTCACCTTCGCGATCTTTTCGAGCGCTTCGATCTGCTCGGCCGGCATGTCGACATTGACGATGATGTCGGCATTCGGTCCGGTGGTCATGCGTGGCATGTTCATGGCCTCCTCGATATCGAGGCCGGCATGCAGGATCATGCCGGTGAGCTGGGCGAGCGACGGAACGATCTGATTGCCGCCGGCGGCGCCATAAGCTGCGAAAGCGCCGTTTTCGTCGGTGATCGCCACCGGGCACATATTGCTCGGCGCATAGGCGTTGGGCGTCAGCGAATTGGCGCGGCCGGGCGTCGGGTCGAACCAGGACATGCCGTTGTTGAGCAGGATGCCGGTCGAGGGAGACAGGGCCCGGGCGCCGAACCGGTTGAGCAGGGTGAAGGTGATCGCCACCATCCGGCCTTCGTGATCGACGGCGTTGACCTGCGTCGTGCTGGTTTTGTTGGTCGTTTCGGCCGGGTTGAGGCGCTTGCGATGGGCGCCGAAACTTTCCCAGAGGGCCTCGGCCATGGCGGTAAAGAAACCAGCGTCGACCGGGCCTTTGCCGCGCTTCCTGTCGAAGTGATCGAGCGCGTCGAAGAGCCGCTGGCCGGCGCTGGTTTCCCCCGCCACATGCACGGTCTTGCCCTGCAGCGGCATGGTCCGGGACGGGTAGAGGAGGGGGGCGTAGCTGGCCAGGTCCTCCAGCGTGATCGAGCTGCCGCCGGCATTGAGGTCGGCGACCAGCATCTCGCCGATCGCGCCGCCGTAGAGCGCGTCCGGGCCTTCGCCCGCGAGACGTTCCAGCGTTTTGGCAAGCCGGTCGAGCGGCAGCGTCGTTCCCGGCTCTGGTGCATGGCCGCCTGGCAGGAAGACCGAACGGGCGCCGGGATCCAGACCGAGGTCGCCTTCGGCAATCGCGATCGCCAGCGTCGTGTGCCAGTCGACGAACATGCCCTTGCGGGCGCGATCGATGGCGGGTTGCAGCGCCCGGTCGAAGCCGATCGTGCCGTAACGCTTCAGCGCTTCGGCGAAACCGCGCACGCAGCCGGGCACGACGGCGGCGGTAAAGCCGCGGACGTTACGGTTGTCGATCGAAGCGGGGTGGCCGATGAAAGTCTTGATGCTGGGATCGGGCTTGTAGAACTCCTCGTCGAACGTGGACGGCACGCGGCCGGTGAACTCCACGACTTCGACTTTTCCGTCTGGCTGGGCAATCAGCATGTAGCCGCAGGCAGCGAGGCTGGTCATCCAGGGTTCGACGGTCTGCAAGGTGAAGGCAGCGGATACGGCTGCGTCTACTGCGTTGCCGCCGGCTGCAAGTACTGCTGCGCCTGCCTCGGCCGCCGCATAATGCTGGGAGGTGACGACGCCGCGCTCGCTGACGCCGGCCACTTTGCGATAGACGCCGCGCTCGACGCGCAGGTGATCGTATTGCGGATTTTCCATCATTTCGGCTCCAGCGCGGCGGCGACCATTCGGCTTGCACCCGACAGGTCGCCAAGCTTTTCGCCTGCAGCGATCTTGTCCTTGTTGCGGCCCGCGCGTGCCTGGCGCGCGATCGCCTCCTCGACGACCTCTTCGGCCTCATCGAGCGGGATCACGACGATGCCGCTGGCATCGGCGACCACGACATCGCCCGGAAGCACCGGCACGTTGCCGCAGGAGATCGGAAGGTTGAGCGAGCCGCCGAGATCGTTGAGCCTTGTGGTGATGCCCGATACGCCCGACGACCACAACGGCAGGCCGAGTTCGAAGATTTCCTCGACATCGGTGCAGGGGCCGTCGATCGCCACACCGATGGCGCCCGCCGTCTTGATCGCAAAGGCGACGCCGCCGCCGATGCAGGCATGGCGATCGTCTCCGAGCCGGTCGACGAACAGGAAGTCGCCGGGGCGCAGCAAGCCGACCGCATGATGGAGGAGGGTGGAGTCCGTCGCCGGGATGGCCACCGTCACCGCCGTGCCGACCAGCGTCCTGCCCGGCTCGACGACCGGCGTGATCGAATGATGCACGAAACCGCGATGGCGGAAATGGCCAATCGTCGCCACCTCGACGCTCTCGAACCTGGCGATGAGTTCCGGGTCGACCTGTTTCGGCACATTGCCGACGTGATATTTCTTCATGGGGTTTCCTCCCGGGATCTTGTCGTCCCGGCCTCGTTCTCACTGGCGTGGTGCTGCCAGCCCTTGCCGGGCACGGCGGCGAGCAGTTCCTTCGTGTAGGTTTCCTTCGGCGCACCGAAGAGCGATGCCGGATCGCCCCGCTCGACGATGCGGCCGTTTCTCATCACCGCGATATTGTCGCAGATTTGGCTTGCGACCCTGAGGTCGTGGGTGATGAACAGGATGCCGAAGCCGAGCCTGGTCTGCATGTCGGCAAGCAGTTTCAGCACCTGTGCCTGGACCGAGACATCGAGGGCGGACACGCTCTCGTCGGCGATCAGCAGCTCGGGTTCGACCGCGAGTGCCCGGGCGATGCAGATGCGCTGCCTTTGCCCACCGGAGAACTCGTGCGGAAAGCGGTCGGCGGAGGTCCGGTCGAGGCCGCACGCTTCGAGCAGGTCGAGGGCGCGAGCCCTCGCCGCCTTGCGGTCGAGGCCGTGGATGACCGGGCCTTCGGCAATGGAATCGCCGACCTTCTGGCGGGGATCGAGCGCCGTATAGGGGTCCTGGAAAACGATCTGCACCTTGCGGCGCGCCTCGCGCAACGCCTTGCCGGAAAGGCCCGCGAAATCGCCACCGGAAATCAGGATATCACCGCTCTCCGGCTGCACGAGGCGGATGACGCATTGCGCCAGCGTCGACTTGCCGGAGCCGGATTCGCCGACCAGGCCGAGCGTTTCGCCGCGGCGGATGGTGATATCGACGTCGTCCACCGCCTTCACCGTGCGGCCGCCGCCGAAAAGGCCGGAGCGCGTAAATGTCTTGACGATATTTTTTGCGATCAGCACCGGGTTGCCGAGGCCTTCGCGTTCCTTTCGCGGCGTCAGCGTCGGCACGGCGGCGAGCAAGCGGCGGGTATAGTCCTCCTTCGGATGGTTGAGGATTTCGTCGCGGGTGCCGATCTCGACCAGCCTGCCCATCTGCATGACGGCGACGCGGTCGGCGATCTCGGCGACGACGCCGAAATCATGGGTGATGAAGATGATGCCGGTATCGTGCCTCGCGCGAAGCTCCAGCATCAGCTTGAGGATCTGTGCCTGGGTGGTGACATCCAGCGCGGTGGTCGGTTCGTCGGCGATCAGCACCGACGGATCGAGTGCGAGCGCGGTCGCGATCATCACCCGCTGGCACTGGCCGCCGGAAAGCTGGTGCGGATAGGAATGGAAGATCTGCTCCGGATTGGGGAGCTGCACCTCGCGGAAGAGGTCGATGACCTTCTTGCGGATCTCCGCCTGGCTGAGCGACGTGTGGATGCGAAACGTTTCCGACACCTGTTCGCCGATCCGGAAGATCGGGTTGAGCGCCGCCGTCGGCTCCTGGAAGATCATGGCGATGCGCCGGCCGGTGATGTCGCGGCGGGTCGCCTCGTCGAGGGTGAGCAGGTCCTTGCCCTCGAACACAACCTTGCCCGTCGGCCGTCCGAGATTGCGGGGCAGGAGGCCCATGGTGGCAAGCGCCGTCAGCGACTTGCCCGAGCCGGATTCGCCGACGATGCAGAGGATTTCGCCCTTGCTGACCGAAAGCGACAGATCCTCGACTGCGAAGGCACGATCGGCGCCCCGCGGCAGCGGCACGCTCAGATGTTCGATGGACAGCCGTTCGTTGCTCATGATGCCGCCTTCTCCTCTTGCGGTGAAAAGGCCTTCACGGAGCGCATGTCGCAGCGGCGCAGGTGTTCCACGAACCGGGCGCAGAAGCCGACCAGATGTTCGACCATCTTCTGGCCCTTTTCGGCGCTGGCGAGCAACGGGTCGCCGCCGAGCATGCCGTCGGCATTCACCTCATGGCAGTTCAGCGGCACATGCACCGGCATTCCTTCGAACTGGACATTGTTGACGCCGCCGGTCGGCAGGCCGAAGGCCTTTTCGCGCACCGAGGGACGGGCAAGATCCATGCGCATCAGTTCGGGGAAGAGATGCAGGTAGATCGAGGTCAGTGGATCGCCGCCATGGCCGCGGGCCGCCGCGACCGAAGGACCATGCAGCTCCTTCCAGAGCGCATCGGGGATCGCCTGCCAGAGATTGATGAAGGCGACCGACACGCCGCGTTCGGCACGGATGCGGCGGAGTGTCTGGTCGAAGAGCGGCGCATTGCTGGTATGGCCGTTGAGGATCAGGATATGCTCGATGCCGTGATCCAGAAACGCGGTTACGGTATCTTCGACCACGGCCGAGAAGGTCGAGGGCCGCAACTGGATGCCGCCCGGAATGGTCTTGAAGAAATCGGCATAACCGAAGGGAATGATCGGCGCGACGATCGCGCCGGAGGCTTCCGCCACTTGTCCGGCCACCGCTTCGGTCAGCATGAAATCGCCCATCGGGGCGTGGGGTCCCTGTTCCTCCTGGCTGCCGAACGGCAGCAGGATGACGGGCTTTTCGGAAAGACGTTCGCGGAATTCCGCGAACGTCATATCCTTCAGCGCATGCTTGCGTGTGCTATCCATCATACGAACTTGAAGTAATCGCCGTAGATACGCATCTCGCCGTTCGGCTTGAACTTGAACTGGATGCCTGCGCGGTGGGCGCAGTTGTAGACGCTCTTCCACATGTAGTAGCCGGGCGTCACCTTCTGCCATGCGTCCGAAAGTTCCAGATAGGCCTTTTTGCGGTCCTCGAACTCGATCGCCTCGTCGAACTTCTTGCCTGCCGCCAGATATTCCGGGGTCGGGTCCCAGGTCTTCCAGGTGGCAGTGGAGCGGGATGCGGTCGGACCCCAGTCGAGCCACAGCGGCTGGTAGGGATCGCCGGGGATGAAGTCCGAGCTCATCGACATGTTCATCAGGTGGTAGGGGCGGCGATAGACGAGTTCGAAATTGTCGAGGATCTGCGCCTCGACATTGATGCCGACCTCGCGCCATTGTTCGACCATGATTTCGGCCGCCGCTTCATAGTTCGGATAATACTGGCGGGTGATATGCCAGAGGAGCTTCTCGCCCTTGTATTTGGTTTTGGCGACCAGCGCCTTGGCGGCCGCGACGTCGTAGGGGAGTTTCACCGGCGCCTTCGGATCATAGAACTTGCCGTATTCCGTGAAATTGAACGGTACCGCCGGGTGTTCGGTCGTGCCGTTGAAGAGTGCCTGGACGATGGCGTTCATGTCGATCGCCTGGACCATGGCGTAACGCAGGTTCGCATCGACCAGCGGATTGTCTTCCGGATCCGGACGGGTGTTGAAGGCGAGGGCGGGGTAGTTGTCGGCGAGAACCCGCTTCAGCGTGACACCCTGGTATTTCTCGAGCGCCGCTTCCTGGTCGGTCGGGATGTTGACGATGAAGTCGAATTCCTTGGAGACGAGACCGGCCATGCGGGCGGCGAATTCAGGCACGATCTTCCAGGAGATCTGCTTGACCGGCGGCGGGCCGTCCCAATAGTCGTCGAAGGCTTCCAGAACCATGATTTCACCGGAACGGAAGGTTGTCACCTTGTAGGGACCGGTGCCGATCGGCTTCTGGCCGAAGGCGTCGACGCCGACTTCCATGTAATATTTCTTCGGCACCACGAAGCCGATATAGCCGGTGAGCTTGCTCGGGATGTTCGGGTCCGGCCGCTCGGTCTCGATCTCGAACGTGTATTTGCCGGTCGCCTCGACGCGCTTGAAGCCGGCGGTAAAGGTCTTGCCGCGCGGTTCGAACGGTTTTGCGCCCCAGAGGCGTTCCGGCGACAGGGTGAAGACCGCGTCTTCCGCCGTCATCTCGGTGCCGTCGTGGAACTTGACGCCTTCACGCAGGGTGAACTTCCAGACGTTGCCGTTCTGCTCCCATTTGGTGGCGAGCTTCGGCGCGAAGATCAGGCCGTTCTCGTCCTTGATGTAGTCGCGGTCGACGAGGTTGTCGTAGAAATTCGGGAAGATACGGCGCGACGTGGTCGAGATGCCGTTGATCGTCGCCATGTTGGCCCAGAGATTGTCGACCGCGATATTCAGCGACGGCCGGTCCGCGGCATTTGCCTTCGGGAGGCTGCCGACCATGGACAGCGCCCCCGCGCCGAGAATGAGACTTCCTACTTCACGTCTTGTAAACATCGTTCCACCTTCCCTTGTTCATGTATGTTCGAGCGGCATTTTTCAGGTTGTTCGGGCGCGCAGCATCGGATCGAGGCGGTCACGCAGCCAGTCGCCGACGATGCTCATCGAAAGAGTGACGAGAAAGATGACGAGGCCGGGCCAGACCGAGATCCACCAGGCGGTCGAGAGGTAGTCGCGGCCGTCGCCGAGGATCTGGCCGAGGCTGGTCTGCGGGGCCTGGATGCCGAGTCCCAAGAAGCTGAGCGAGGTTTCCAGAAGGATGATCTGCGGGAATGTCAGCGTCACCTGGACGATCAGCGCGCTCGCCACGTTCGGCAGCACGTGCTTGAGATAGAGCCGGCCATTGCCCGCGCCGAGCGCGACGATCGCCTTGGCATACGGCTGGTTGATCGCCGACAGAACCACGCCGCGCGACAAGCGGGCATATTTCTCCCATCCGAACAGGCCCATCAGGATGATGAACAGCACCATGCTGTTGCCGAAAAAGGCGAGCAGCGTCAGCGTGATGAGGATGAAGGGCAGGGACGCCTGGAAATCGACCAGCATCATCAGCAATTCCTCGACCCAGCCGCGGAAATGCGCGGCGATGAAGCCGATCGCCGAACCGAAGACGGCGCCGATGATCGTGCCGGCGATCGCTACCGAAAGCGACATCTGCAGGCCGGCGATCACCCTTGCGACCATGTCGCGGCCGATGCGGTCGGTGCCGAGCGGGAAGCTCGGATTGCTGCCGGTCATGAACGCCGGGGGCTTCAGGCGGGCGAGCAGGTTCTGCTGCGACATGCCGTGTGAGGTAAAGACATTGCCGATGATAGCGACGACAACCGTGATGGCGAGGACCGCGATGGCGAAAACGAGAACGGGAGAAACGCGTTTCATCTGTCGGCCCTCAGTTCTGCACGCGGATGCGCGGGTCGAGAAGCCCGTAGAGCAGATCGACGACGAGGTTTGCGAGCACCATCGTCACGGCCATGATCAGCACCAGTCCCTGGACGACCGCGAGGTCGCGCGAGGAGACGGCCGTCACCAGCAGGCGGCCGACACCCGGCCAGGCGAACACGGTTTCCACGACGATTGCACCGCCGATCAGTTCGCCGAGATTGAGGCCGATGATCGTCACCAAGGGAATGCTGGCATTCGGCAGGGCGTGGAAGATGATCCGCTTCCAGTAACCGACGCCCTTGGCGGCGGCGGCGCGGATATAGAGCTTGTCCAGCACTTCGAGCATCGCTGAACGGGTGAACCGCGCGAGCGTGCCGGCCGTAAAGGTGGCGAGCGTGATGGCGGGCATGATCAGGTGCCAGACGGTTCCGGTGCCGGAGCTCGGCAGCCATTGCAGGCTCAAGGAAAACAGCAGGATCATCAGGATGCCGAGGAAGAAGTTCGGCAGCGCGAAACCGAAGACGGCCGTCGCCATGATCAGGTTGTCGAAGGTCGAGCCGCGCTTGATGGCGGCGACGATGCCCGCCGGCACGCCGATCAGGATCGCGCCGATATAGGAGAAGAGGCCGAGCATCAGGGTCCACGGCACCCGCTCGACGATGATGTCGAGGACCTCGCGGCCGTCGCGATAGGAAATACCGAACTGGCCCGTCGCCATCTGGAAGACGTAGCGGAAATACTGGACCCAGAGCGGGTCGTCGAGACGCCAGAGTTGGCGGAACTGCTCCACCTCCTCGGGCGTGGCATCGGCGCCGACAAGTGCCACGACAGGGTCGCCCGAAGTCCTGAGCACCACAAATGCGAAAGTCACCACGAACCAAAGCGTCAGCACGGTTCGCAGAATTTTTAACACCCAGAAACGCGTCATCACGCTCCGTTTCGGGAGCCGAAGCTCCAGCTGTTCCAATTCTTATTGTCGTTTTTTGAAAACTAATCACGGGAATAAATTATTATCTATTACAAAATCAAAGCAGCATTGATATGTTCCAGATATGAAATACGGCATCGAATTTCGTCACCTCCACTATTTCGCCTGCGTCGCCGAGGAGCTGCATTTCAGCCGCGCCGCCGACAAGCTCGGCATGGCGCAGGCTCCGCTCAGCCAGCAGATCCGGCAGCTCGAGGACCGCCTCGGCACCAAGCTTTTCCGCCGCACCACGCGCCGCGTGAAGCTGACCCCGGCCGGCGAAATCTTCCTGCGTCACGCCCAGGAAATCCTAGGGGGCATCGACCGGGCGGTCACGCATACCCGTTCCATTTCCGGGGACGATAGCGGAACGATTTCCGTCAGCGGCGTGCACGTGGCGCTCTCGCATGTCCTGCCATTGGTCATTTCGGACTTTCGCAAACGCTATCCGGCGATGACCGTCGACGTGCAGGTGCTCGGCACCGCACAGCAGCTCGAACTGCTTCAGAACAACAAGGTGCAGGTGGCCTTCATCCGCCCGACCAATCCGGCCGGTTTCCTGAAGACGGAACATATCCTGGAGGAGGGTTTCGTCGCGGTCCTGCCGAAGGATCATCGGCTGGCGGGCAAGAGCGACCTGACGGTCAAGGATTTCGCCGGCGAGCCGATCATCACTTATGCGCCGACCGTCGGCGCCAGCTATTACCATGCGATCATGGATGCGCTGCGTCGCGCCGGCGTCTATCCGGTCATCGTGCAGGAAGTCTCCCACACTCTGGCGATAGCGACGCTGGTGGCGGCTGGCGTCGGGATCGCAATCGCGCCTTCCTGGCTGGCGCATAACCCAAGCCCTTACCTGGTCTACCGGCCGCTGGAAGACATTCCTGCCGAAGTGGAACTGCTGGTCGCCTGGCAGGCCGAGGAGAAGTCGCGCATCGTGCTCGATTTCGTCGAAACGACGCGGCGGGTGATGGCCGACGCCGGTAACAGCCTTATTCGCAGCGAGCGTTTGGAACCTGCCTGATCCTGTCTCGCGCCATTTCGCCAGCGCGAAGTTTTCCGGAAATTCGCGTCAAGCGACGTATATGGCGGCCGGGTTTTCTGGCATAGCGCTGCCCTGACTGTTTTGAAACTGGAGAGGAGATTCCATGCTGACGATCAAGCGGTTGAGCCTTGAGGATGCGCGTGTGCTGATAGCCGGTGCCCGCGCCAAGGCGGAGGAGATCAAGGTGCCGATGTGCATCGCCATCACCGACGAATCCGGCCAGCTGATTGCGTTCGAACGCATGGATGGCGGCAAGATCACCAGCACGATCATCGCCCAGGACAAGGCCTATACCGCAGCCGGCGCCAAGCGCACCACGGAAAGCTACGGCACCGCCAGCCAGCCCGGCAGCCCGGCCTATGGCATCAATTCGGCGATCGGCGGGCGTATCTTGGTGGTTGCCGGCGGCCTGCCGGTCATCGTCGACGGCGATGTCGTCGGCGGCATCGGCCTCAGCTCCGGCACGCCGGCGCAAGATACGGAATGCGCCCAGGCCGGCGTCGAATCCTTCCTGAAGTCGCTCTCCGCCTGACATCGGCGGCCATAGGCGGGATCGATATCGGGCTGCCTCATTCGGGGCGCCGGTGATTTTCCGCCGGTTATTCGGGCAACGGGTCTGGCGATCCTGGCTCGGCCAACTATAGTGGCCGGGCCGCGCCTTCCGCGGCATCATCCCCCGCCGAAGAACGCCCAAGGTAATTCCCATGACGCTTGCCATTTCCGCCAAAGACATCGACGACAAGGCTCTTATCGAGGAGCTGAAGCAGTGGGTCGAGATCGAGACGCCAACGCTCGATGCGGCTGCGGTCAATCTCCTGGCGGATCGGGTCGAGGCGATCGGCAAGGCGGCGGGCCTTGAGACGGAACGGCTGCCGGGCACGCTCGGTTTCGGCGATATCCTGGCGGTCCGTTCACCCCGCCCGGCTGGCAGCAACGAAAAGACCGTTCTGATCCTCGCGCATCTCGACACCGTGCATGCGGTCGGCGTGATCCACAACCAGCTTCCGCTGCGCCAGGAAGGCGACAAGCTTTTTGGCCCGGGCATCTACGACATGAAATCCGGGGCGCTGATGGCGCTGGAGGCGATGAAGCTTGCCGTCGGACATGGAGCGAAGATGCCGATCGACCTGATCTTCGTGCCTGACGAGGAGATGGGCAGTCTCTCGTCACGCGCCTTCATGGAAGAGGCGGCCAAGAATGCCGGTTATACGCTGGTGGTCGAGCCTGCCCGCGATGGCGGCAAGGTCGTGATCGCCCGCAAAGGGGTCGCGATGTACGACGTCACCGTGCGGGGACGCGCGGCGCATGCGGGCGCGCGGCCGCAGGATGGACGCAGCGCCATTCGTGCTGCCGCAAGGTTGGTCCTGGAGCTTGAGGCACTGAACGATACGGAGCGCGGCGTGACCGTGACGGTCGGCACGATCCAGGGCGGCACGGGCCGCAACACGGTGCCGGCGGAATGCCGCCTTCAGGTTGACGTTCGTGTGCCGGACGATACGATCGCCAAAGAAATCACCGGCAGGATCGAGGCGATGAAACCTGTCGATCCGGATATCAGCTTCGAAATCGACGGCCGGATGAACCGCCCGCCCTTCGCGCAGTCGGAAGAGGGCAAGCGCCTTTTCGACGTGGCGGCGGAGATCGCGGAAGGCCTCGGCATCACGCTCGAAGGAATGGCGACGGGCGGCGGCTCGGACGGCAATTTCACCGCAGCCCTCGGCGTGCCGACGCTCGATGGCCTGGGTGCCGATGGCGCCGGGCCGCATACGTTCAACGAACATATCTTCGTCAGCAGCGTTGCGCCGCGCACCGCGCTGCTCGCCAACCTGATGATTTCGCTGGAAGCGAAATAAGCCGCCTCAGGCCGGCAAGGTTACTTCGAACGAGTTGGCAATACGGCTTTTGCCGACCTCGATGACGTGACGCATGGCGGCGATCGCCCTGTCAGGATCGCGCGAGGCGACCGCGTGGGCGATCCGCAGATGATTGGTGGCGACCTCGTCGATCTTTTCCGGCGAGGCGGCGGGCGAGGAGAGCTGGAAGGAGATGGCGAGCGCCGCCTCGATCAGCGCGCTCGCCGAGCGCATGAACGGATTGCCGGACATGCGGGCGATGGCAAGGTGGAATTCTAGGTCCACCTTGGCGATGGTTTCCGGCGTATGGGAGAGATTGTCGAATTTCGCGGCAATCGCGTAGAGCGCGACAATGTCGTCGCTGGAGGCGCGCAGCGAGGCTGCGGCGGCCGCTGCCGGCTCCAGCGCCATGCGCATCTCGGCGAGGTGTTCGATGAATTCGAAATCAAGCCCCGATTCGAATCGCCAGCCGAGAACATCCGAATCGAAGAAGTTCCAGCTCGCCTTGTCGAGCACGCGGGTGCCGACCTTGGCCTTGGCCTCGACCAGCCTCTTGGCGGCGAGCGTCTTCATGGATTCGCGCAGCACCGTGCGGGAGACGCCGAACCGGGCAGAAAGCTCGGCATCGCCGGGCAAAAGTGAACCTTCCGGGATCTTGCCGGAAACGATCCCCCGGCCGAGCTCCGCCACCACATGCGCGTGGTTGCTGCGGCGCTTTCGCCCACTGATCGTTGTTTCCAGAAGTCCCAACTCAGATCTCCTTCAGCCGTCCCTCGGCAAGTCGCCGGTTTGAATACCAGATGATTCCGCGCTGCAATACAATGAACACGAACAGCAGGATGCCGATGACGATTTTCGTCCACCAGGACGACAGCGTGCCGTCGAAGACGATATAGGTCTGGATCAGCCCCTGGATCAGGATCCCGATGAAGGTCCCGGCCACCAGCCCGACACCGCCGGTGAGCAGCGTGCCGCCGATGACAACGGCCGCGATCGCATCGAGCTCGACGCCGACCGTCGCCAGCGAATAGCCGGAGGAGGTATAGAGCGTATAGGCGATGCCGGCGAGGCCGGAGAGGAAGCCGGAGAGCGCGTAGATGCCGACCGTCGTGGAGCCCACCGGAACGCCCATCAGCTCTGCCGACTGCTGGCTGCCGCCGATCGCATAGACATTGGCGCCAAAGCGTGTGCGGGCGGCGATGAAGGCTCCGACGATGAAGACCAGCAGCATGAGCATGGCAAGCGCCGTCAGCCTGCCGCCGCCGGGGAAGCGGAAATAGAAGCCCTGGATCGCGTCGATCATCTCGTGCGAGATCGGCACGGATTCTGTCGAGATCAGATAGGCGGCGCCTCGGGCCAGGAACATGCCGGCGAGCGTGACGACGAAGGGCGGTATGCCGAGATAACGGATCATCGCACCCATCAGGCTGCCGAACAGGGTCGAAATGACCAGCACGGCCGCGAAGGCGATGAGCGGATGGACGCCGAGCGAACCGACGAGGACCGCGACGAAGACGCTGGTGAAGGCGATCACCGAGCCGATCGACAGATCGATGCCGCCCGACAGGATGACGAAGGTCATGCCGACCGCGGCGATGCCGAGAAAGGCGTTGTCGGTCAGGAGATTGCCGATCACCCGGGTCGACAGCATGTTCGGGAACTGCAGCACGCAAAGCGCATAGGCGATGACGAAGATGCCGAGCGTGGTGACGAAGGGCAGGTTGCGGGTATGGATCATCGGACCGTGCCCTCCGCCTTACGGGATGTGTCGCGGGATACCGGGTCTGCCTTGTGCCGCGGAGCCTTGACGAAGCCGAGCAGCGCCATGATCGCCGGCGACTGCAGGGTCAGAACGATCATGATGATGCCGGCCTTGATGATCAGGTTGAATTCCGGAGGGAAGCCGGACACCAGGATGCCGGTATTGATCGACTGGATGATCAGCGCGCCGATCAGCGATGCGGTGATCGAGAAACGCCCGCCATTCAGCGAGGTGCCGCCGATGACGACGGCGAGGATGGCGTCGAGCTCAAGCCATAGGCCTGCATTGTTGGCATCGGCGCCGCGGATATCTGCGGTGACGATCAGCCCGGCGATCGCCGCGCAGATGCCGGAGATCGCATAGACGAAGAACAGCAGGAAGCGGGCGCGCACGCCGGCAAGCGTCGCGGCGCGGCGGTTGATGCCGGTCGCCTCGATCAGGAAACCGAGCGCCGAGCGGCGCACCAGCACGCCGATGATCAGCGCGGCGCAGACCCAGATGAGGATGGGGATCGGGATGCCGGCCAAGGAGCCGGATCCGAGTGCCGCGAAGCTGTCATTGTTGAAGGTGAGGATGACGCCCTCTGTGATCAGCTGGGCGATGCCGCGGCCAGCCACCATCAGGATCAGGGTGGCGATGATCGGCTGGATGTCGAGGAGCGCGACCAGCACGCCGTTCCAGAGCCCGCAGACGAGGCCGACGCCGAGTGAGATCACGATCACGACAGGCAGCGGGTAGTCCTTGCTGATCAGCGTTGCAGCAACGGCACCGCAGATGGCAATCACCGCGCCGATCGAGAGGTCGATGCCGCGGGTGGCAATCACCAGCGTCATGCCGATCGTCAGCAATGCGACCGGGGCGGCGCGCACCAGGATGTCGATCAGGCTGCCGTAGAGGCGGCCGTTCTGGAACGAGACGTTGAGGAAGCCCGGGGCGACCGCGGTGATCAGGGCGATGATGACCGCAAGCGCGATGATCTGGGGGGCCAGCCGTTTCAGCCGGCGGGTGAGGCGGTTCATCACGCGGCCTCCGTGCGGGCGGCGATGGCCTGCATGATGTTGTCGGCGGTCACCTGATCGCCCTTGAGTTCGGCGATATGCTTGCGGTCGGACAGCACGATGACGCGGTGGGCGATGGCGGTCAGCTCCTCCAGTTCGGAGGAAATGACGACCAGCGACATGCCGTCGGCGCAGAGTTTTTCGATCATCTTCAGGATTTCCGCATGCGCGCCGATATCGATGCCGCGGGTCGGTTCGTCCAATATCAGCAGGCGGGGTTCGGTCGCCAGCCAGCGGGCGAGGATCGCCTTCTGCTGGTTGCCGCCGGAGAGGAATTTCATCTGCCTGTCGGCATCGGCCGGGCGGATATCCAGCGACTTGATGAAGTTTTCGGCGAGCGCTGCCTTTTCCCGCGACGAGATCGGTTTTGCCCAGCCCTGGCGGGCCTGGACCGCAAGCGCGATATTATCGGCGACGGAAAAGTCGCCGATAATGCCGTCCGTCTTGCGTTCTTCCGGGCAGAAACCGAAGCCGCTCGCGATCGCCGCCTCCGGGGAGGAGAGGGCGACCTCTCGATTGTCGACGGTCGCGGTGCCGCTGTCGGCGCGGTCGATGCCGAACAGCAGGAAGGCCGTCTCGGTGCGGCCGGAGCCAAGCAGGCCCGCGACGCCGACGACCTCGCCGGGGCGGATATCCAGATCGAACGGCGCGACGCTGCCGCGCTTGCCGTAGCCCGAAAAGCGGATCGGCGCCTCGGCGGCGGAGATGACGGTCTCTTCCTGCGCCTGATGTTCGCGGGTGATGTGCTGCAGCTCACGGCCGAGCATCATCGAGATCAGCTCGAGCCGCGGCAGTTCCGCAAGCTTGCGGGTGCCGACGAGGCGACCATTGCGCAGAACCGTGACGCGGTCGGCGACCGCATAAACCTGATTGAGAAAATGGGTGATGATGATGATGCCGAGGCCTTCCTCGCGCAGGCGCCGCAACACCGCAAACAGCATCTCCACCTCGTGGGCGTCGAGGCTGGCGGTCGGTTCGTCGAGCACAAGAACCTTGCCGGAAAGATCCACGGCGCGGGCGATGGCGACGATCTGGCGGACGGCGACGGAATAGGACGAGAGCAGGGCGTCGACATCGATGTCGAGGCCGTAGCGTTCGAGCAGCGTTTTCGAGCGTCGGCGCATTTCGCCGCGGTCGATCAGGCCGAACCGGCGTGGCTGGCGGCCGAGGAAGAGGTTTTCCGCGACTGTCAGGTTTTCGAGGAGATTGACCTCCTGGTAGACGGTGCCGATGCCGAGGCCTTGAGCCTCCGCGACGCTGGAGGGGGTGACCTCCGCACCTTCGAGGCGCATGGTGCCGTGATCGCGGCTGTAGACCCCGGTCAGGATCTTGATCAGCGTCGATTTTCCGGCGCCGTTTTCGCCGAGCAATGCATGGATTTCGCCGCGTTCGAGCGTGAGGTCTACCCCGTCGAGCGCCGTGATGCCGAGGAAGGCCTTGCCGATGCCCCGGGCTTCCAGAAGTGAATTCTTGTCAGACATGCCTAAAGTCCCGCATCTATCGAAGAACCGGAGCGGCGAAGGTGCACCGCTCCGGTTGCTGGAGGCGCCCGGCCCTGAAGAGAAAGGAGGCGGAGCCGGGCGGCGGGAGATCAGTAACCGAGGCCCTTCTTGGCTTCGTAGACCTTCATCGGGTCATCCTTGGCGGTATAGAGCTTGGATTCGGTCTGGATCCACTTCGGCGGGGCCTTCTTGTCCTTCAGGTAGGCGTTGAGGGCTTCGAAGGCAGGGCCGGCCATGTTCGGCGTCAACTCAACCGTCGCATTGGCTTCGCCCTTGGCCATGGCCTGGAAGATATCCGGCACGGCGTCGATCGAGACGATCTTGATGTCGGTGCCGGGCTTCAGGCCGGCTTCCTTGATCGCCTGGATGGCGCCGACCGCCATGTCGTCGTTATGGGCGTAGACAGCGCAGATATCCTTGCCGCCGCCTTCGGCCTTGATGAAGCTTTCCATGACTTCCTTGCCCTTGGTACGGGTGAAGTCACCGGTCTGCGAGCGGGCGATCTTGATGTTGGAGTGTCCGGCGATCGCCTGTTCAAAGCCCTTCTTGCGGTTGATGGCAGGCGAGGAGCCCGTGGTGCCCTGAAGTTCCATGACCTTGCAGTTCTTGGAGCCGATTTCCTTGACCAGCCAGTCGCCGGCAACCTTGCCTTCGAACACCTGGTCGGAGGTGACGGCCGTCAGGTAGAGGTCCTTCGGCGATTCGATGTCGCGGTCGAGCAGGATGACCGGGATCTTTTCTTCCTTGGCCTCCTTGAGAACCGCATCCCAGCCGGTGGCGACGACCGGTGCGATGAAGATCGCGTCGACCTTCTGGGCGATGAAGCCGCGGATCGCCTTGATCTGGTTTTCCTGCTTCTGCTGTGCGTCGGCGAATTTCAGGGTGACGCCGCGCTTTTCGGCTTCCTGCTTGGTGACCGTGGTTTCGGCGGCACGCCAGCCGGATTCCGAACCGATCTGCGAGAAGCCGACGGTCAGGGATGCGGCGGAAACACCGGATGCCAGGGACAGGGTAAGGACGGCTGCAGCTGCCGCGAGAGCTCTTTTCATCTTAAATCCTCCCAGAGATGAGAAAGCGAACTGACGGCTGAAAGGAATGGCATATAATATTACTTTTTCAAGCGCTAATTTCAAAGAAGTTGCGAGAAATGTGCCTCTCGCCCGTCTGCGCGCCAAACAATCGATTGAATCCCTGTGATAAAGGTAGTTTTTTAGAAACCTGCGGATTGCCAAAAGAGTGTTTTCTTATCCTTGACAAGGCCGATGCCAATCCAATAGTCGTATTAATGACTGCATCGGACCAAACGGTTCTGATGGGGGGAGTGGCATGGCGACAGGAGACGCCGTGTCGGTATTGGAAGCATTTGGGTGACGAAATCGATGTTGCGGGTTCTTCAGGTCGTGGATGGCGCTGGTGCGTCGATTGTTGTGGCATGGGATGGCGAAGGTGCCGCCCGTGCGGTCAAGGGCGTTTCGTCCACCTATGATCTCGCCATGCAGGCCATTGCCGCCGGCCAGACCCTGGCTGAGCGGATCGATGCCGCCGGCCTCGGCGACAGCATCGACCTCGAAAAGGCCGCGGCCGAGGGGCGTCTTGCCCTGCCGATCACGCACCCGGATCCGGCGCATTTCGTCGTCGCCGGCACGGGATTGACCCATCTCGGCTCGGCCGACGGTCGCGACAAGATGCACAAGGCGGCGCAGGCGGCCGAAAAGCCGACCGATTCCATGCGCATGTTCCTGATGGGCGTCGAAGGCGGCAAGCCGAAACCCGGCGAAGTCGGCGTGCAGCCGGAATGGTTCTATAAAGGCAATGGCTCGCAGCTTCGCGCCACCGGCAGCGATCTCGTTTCGCCTGCCTTCGCGCTCGATGGCGGCGAAGAGCCGGAACTGGCGGCGATCTATCTGATCGGACCGGACGGCACGCCGTTCCGCGTCGGCTTCTGTCTCGCCAACGAGTTTTCCGATCATGTGACCGAGAAGGGCAACTATCTCTGGCTCGCCCATTCGAAGCTGCGCCAGGCGGCACTCGGCGCCGAACTTATCGTCGGCGACCTGCCGCAGCATGTGGAAGGCACTTCGCGCGTGCGGCGTGGCGACAAGGTGATCTTCGAAAAGCCTTTCCTGTCCGGCGAAGCGAACATGTCGCACACCATCGCCAACCTAGAACATCATAATTTCAAGTACGACGTCTTCCGCCAGCCGGGCGATCTCCACGTGCATTTCTTCGGTACGGCGACGCTGTCGTTCTCTGATGACGTAAAGACGGAAGCGGGCGACGTGTTCGAGATTTCAGCCGCTCCCTTCAAACTGCCGCTCGTCAACCGGCTCGCCATCGCGGCGGCTGAGCCCGTGACGATCAAGAAGCTCTGAGAAATGTCCATGGCTCCCATTCGTGTCGCCATCGTTGGGCTTGGAAAGATCGCCAGAGACCAGCATCTTGGCGCGATCGAAGCGACCGACGGCATCGAACTCGTCGCTGTCGCCAGCCGCCACGCCAAGCTCGATCGGATCGCCTGTTTTCATGAGATCGGCGATCTGCTCGCCTCCGATGTCAAGTTCGATGCCGTCTCTCTCTGTACGCCGCCGGTGGGGCGCTTCGAGCAAGCGAAGGCCGCGCTCGATGCGGGCAAGCATGTGATGCTCGAAAAGCCGCCGGGTGCGACGCTTTCGGAAGTCTATGCACTGGAAAAGCTCGCCAAGGTGAAGGGCGTTTCGCTGTTTTCGACCTGGCATTCGCGGGCGGCTGCTGCCGTCGAGCCTGCGCGGGGGCTGCTCGCAAAGCGGAAGATCCGCAGCGTTGCGGTCGAGTGGAAGGAAGATGTCCGCCATTGGCATCCGGGCCAAGCCTGGATCTGGGAGCCGGGCGGGCTCGGCGTCTTCGATCCCGGCATCAACGCGCTGTCGATCGTCACCCGCATCATGCCCGAGAGTTTTCATCTGACCCGTTCGGAACTGACCTTCCCGGCCAACCGGGCGGCGCCGATTGCCGCGAGCCTTTCGTTCGAAACGGATGGCGGCATTCCCGTCTCGGCCGAATTCGACTGGCGCCAGACCGGCCCGCAGACCTGGGATATCCGCGTCGAGACCGACGAGGGCCCGATCGTTCTGACCCATGGCGGCAGCCGCCTTTTCGTCGATGGCGAAAGCGTGATCGTCGAGGAAGACCGGGAATACCGCAATCTCTATCGTGATTTCGTGACGCTTGTGACCGAGGGTCGCGGCGATACCGATTTCTCGCCGCTGGTGCATGTCGCCGATGCCTTTATGCTGGGCCGGCGCATTCAAACAGATGAATTTGAGGACTGATGATGACCAATTCCGAAAACGTAACCTCGAACGAGATCGCCGAAACCGACAATCGTCGCCAGGAGGTCCGAAAGCTTCGTTCGCGTGCATGGTTCGACAATCCTTCTAACGTCGACATGACGGCGCTTTATCTCGAGCGTTACATGAATTTCGGTCTCAGCCAGGCTGAACTGCAGTCCGACCGACCGATCATCGGCATCGCCCAGACGGGTTCGGACCTTTCGCCGTGCAACCGTCATCATCTGGAACTGGCGCATCGCCTGCGCGAGGGCATCCGCGAGGCGGGCGGCATTGCGATCGAATTCCCGGTTCACCCCATTCAGGAGACGGGCAAGCGCCCGACTGCCGGCCTCGACCGCAACCTTGCCTATCTCGGCCTCGTCGAAGTGCTTTACGGCTACCCGCTCGACGGCGTCGTGCTGACGATCGGCTGCGACAAGACCACGCCGGCCTGTCTCATGGCCGCAGCCACCGTCAACATCCCGTCGATCGCTCTCTCGGTCGGCCCGATGCTGAACGGCTGGTTCCGCGGCGAGCGCACCGGTTCCGGCACGATCGTCTGGAAGGCCCGCGAACTGCTCGCAAAGGGCGAGATCGACTATGCGGGCTTCGTGAAGCTCGTCGCCTCTTCCGCGCCGTCCACCGGCTATTGCAACACGATGGGCACGGCGACGACCATGAACTCGCTCGCCGAAGCGCTCGGCATGCAGCTTCCCGGTTCGGCAGCCATCCCGGCTCCCTATCGCGACCGGCAGGAGGTCTCCTATCTGACCGGCCTTCGCATCGTCGAGATGGTCAAGGAGGACCTGAAGCCCTCCGACATCCTGACCAAGGAGGCTTTCGTCAACGCGATCCGCGTCAATTCGGCGATCGGCGGCTCGACCAATGCGCCGATCCATCTGAACGCGCTCGCCCGGCATATCGGCGTCGAACTGACGGTCGACGACTGGCAGGCTTACGGCGAGGAAGTGCCGCTGCTCGTCAACCTGCAGCCGGCCGGCGAATATCTCGGCGAGGACTATTATCATGCCGGCGGTGTTCCGGCCGTCGTCAACCAGCTGATGACCCAGGGCCTCATCCATGAGGACGCCATGACGGTCAACGGCAAGACGATCGGCGAAAACTGCGGCGGCGCGATCATCGAGGACGAAAAGGTCATCCGCCGTTATGACGAGCCTCTGAAGCCGGCTGCCGGTTTCCGCGTATTGCGCGGCAATCTGTTCTCGTCGGCGATCATGAAGACCAGCGTCATCTCGCCGGAATTCCGCCAGCGTTATCTTTCCAATCCGAACGATCCGGAGGCCTTCGAGGGCAGGGCGGTCGTGTTCGACGGGCCGGAGGATTATCACCACCGGATCGACGATCCGTCGCTCGAGATCGACGCGCATACGATCCTGTTCATGCGCGGCGCCGGCCCGATCGGTTATCCGGGTGCCGCCGAGGTCGTCAACATGCGCGCGCCCGATTATCTGCTGAAACAGGGCATCTCGTCGCTCGCCTGCATCGGCGACGGCCGCCAGTCGGGAACGTCCGGCAGCCCGTCGATCCTCAATGCCTCGCCGGAAGCGGCGGCCGGCGGTGGCCTGGCCATCCTGCGGACCGGCGACCGCGTGCGCATCGACGTCGGTCGCGGCACGGCGGACATCCTGATCTCCGACGAGGAGATGGCGGAGCGCCGCAAGGCCCTGGAGGCCGACGGCGGGTATCATTATCCGGAGCACCAGACGCCGTGGCAGGAAATCCAGCGCCACTATGTCGGCCAGCTGGAAACCGGCGCGGTGCTGGAGCCGGCCGTCAAATACCAGCGGATTGCCCAGACCAACGGCATTCCCCGCGACAACCACTGACCGGTTTTCGGTCCCCAGGGCGGCGGGAGGCCGCCCCAGACAAGATTGGCGGCTCGAAGGGAGCCGCTCCAAAGGAGGAGTAATCCATGCGAATGTTCAAATATCTCGCGACCGCAGCCATGCTGGCTGGTCTGGCCATCGCGGCTCCGGCCGGGGCCCAGGAAAAGGGCCTCGTCGGCGTCGCCATGCCGACCAAGTCTTCGGCGCGCTGGATCGCCGATGGCGACAACATGGTCAAGGTTCTGAAGGAACGCGGCTACAAGACCGATCTTCAGTACGCCGAAGACGATATCCCGAACCAGCTCGCGCAGATCGAAAACATGATCACCAAGGGCGCCAAGGTTCTGGTCATCGCCTCGATCGACGGCACGACGCTTTCCGACGTGCTGAAGCAGGCGCACGACCAGGGCATCAAGGTTATCGCCTATGACCGCCTGATCCGCGACACGCCTAACGTCGACTACTACGCCACCTTCGACAACTTCCAGGTCGGCGTGCAGCAGGCGACCTCGCTGGTGAAGGGCCTCAAGGCCGACACCGAAAAGGGACCGTTCAACATCGAGCTCTTCGGCGGTTCGCCGGACGACAACAACGCCTTCTTCTTCTACAACGGTGCGATGAGCGTTCTGCAGCCGCTGATCGACAAGAAGGTTCTGGTTGTCGGCAGCGGTCAGGTCGGCATGGACAAGGTCGCGACGCTCCGCTGGGATCCGGCAACGGCCCAGGCCCGCATGGACGCGATCCTGTCCTCCACCTATTCCGGCAAGAAGCTGAACGGCGTGCTTTCGCCCTATGACGGTCTCTCGATCGGCATCCTCTCCTCCGTTAAGGGCGTTGGCTACGGCTCCGGCGACATGCCGATGCCGATCGTCACCGGCCAGGACGCAGAAGTCCCGTCCGTCAAGTCGATCATCGCCGGCGAGCAGTATTCGACGATCTTCAAGGACACCCGTGACCTCGCCAAGGTGACCGTCGACATGGTCGATGCTGCGATGAGCGGCAAGGAACCAACCGTCAACGACACCAAGACCTACGACAACGGCAAGAAGGTCGTTCCGTCCTACCTCCTGAAGCCGGTCGTGGTCGACAAGTCCAACTGGAAGCAGGTTCTGGTCGACGGCGGTTACTACAAGGAATCGCAGGTTAAGTAAGCCTTTTAATCCGCGCGGTGGTATTCTGCCGCGCGGACCCTTTTTTGTTTCGGAGTGATCATGCTCGATCCCGTTCCGCTTGTCGAAAAGCCACCCATTCTCGAGATGCGGGGGATTTCGAAAAGCTTTGGCGCCGTGAAGGCGCTTTCTGATGTCAGCTTCGCCGTTCAGGAAGGCGAGATTCACGCGCTTGTCGGCGAAAACGGCGCTGGCAAATCGACGCTGATGAAGGTCCTTTCCGGCGTTTATCCGCACGGCTCCTACGAGGGGTCGATCCTGTTTGCGGGTGAAGAACGCCATTTTCGCGACATCAACGATTCCGAAAAGCTCGGCATCATCATCATTCACCAGGAACTGGCGCTCATTCCGCTGATGTCGATCGCGGAAAACATCTTCCTGACCAATCCGCCGGCACATCGCGGGGTGATCGACCGGAGCGAGCGGCATAGGCGCACCCAGGCCTTGCTTGCAAAGGTGGGCCTCACCGAACAGCCCGACACGCTGATCACGAATATCGGCGTCGGCAAGCAGCAGCTGGTCGAAATCGCCAAGGCGCTGTCCAAGGACGTGCGGCTGCTGATCCTCGACGAGCCGACCGCTTCGCTCAACGAGACGGACAGCGCCGCGCTTCTGGAACTCCTCAAGGAATTCCGCCGCCACGGCATCACCTCTATCATGATCAGCCACAAGCTGAACGAGATCACCGAAATCGCCGATCGCATCACTGTTTTGCGCGATGGCCGTACCGTCGGCACCATGGATTGCCACGCCGGCCCGGTCGACGAGGACGAGATCGTGCGCCGCATGGTCGATCGCGATCTCGATAGCCGCTATCCGAAGCGCGATCCGAAGATCGGCGACGTGATCTTCGAGGTCGAGAACTGGTCCGCCTACCATCCGATGCATTCGGACCGGCAGGTGGTCAAGAACGTCTCGCTCAAGGTGCGGGCCGGCGAGATCGTCGGTATTTCCGGATTGATGGGCGCCGGGCGCACCGAATTCGCCATGAGCCTGTTCGGCCGGTCCTGGGGACGCCACGTCACCGGCACCGCCAGGCTGCACGGCAAGGACCTCGACCTTTCCGACGTCCACAAGGCGATCAAGGCCGGCCTTGCCTATGTGACGGAAGACCGCAAGCAGCTCGGCCTCATCCTGCCGGAAGATATCCGCAAGAACGTTTCGCTCGCCCATCTCGGCGGCGTTTCCTCTCGCGGTGTCATCGACGACATCGCCGAGATGAAAGTGGCGCAGGAATTCCGCAGCCGGATGCGGATCCGCAGCCATAACGTCTACCAGGAAACCGGCAAGCTTTCGGGCGGCAACCAGCAGAAAGTGGTATTGTCGAAATGGCTGTTCACCGGTCCTGACGTGCTCATTCTCGATGAGCCGACGCGCGGTATCGATGTCGGTGCGAAATATGAAATTTACACGATCATCAACGAACTCGCCGATGCCGGCAAGGCGGTGATCGTCATCTCGTCGGAAATGCCCGAGCTGATCGGCATTTGCGACCGTATCGTGGTCATGCACGAAGGTGCGTTTGTCGGCGAAGTGGCCGGCGAGGAAGCCACGCAGGAAAATATCATGCGCGCCATCATGCGGCGCAAAGGGAGAGAATAATGAGTACTCCGCAGGAAGCGATATCGGCGCCTCAGAGCGTGGGCGGTTTTCTGAAGGACAATCTGCGCGATTTCGGCATGCTGATCTCGCTGGTCGTGATCGTCATCTTCTTCCAGATCGCCACCGACGGCGTTCTCCTGAAGCCGCTCAACGTCACCAACATCGTGCTGCAGAACTCCTATATCGTCATCATGGCGCTCGGCATGCTGATGGTGATCGTCACCGGCCATATCGACCTGTCGGTCGGGTCAGTTGCCGGCTTCATCGGCGGTTTTGCCGGGTTGCTGATGGTCCAGTGGGGTATCAATTTCGCTGTCGTCATCCTTATCAGCCTTGCCGTCGGCGGCCTGATCGGGGCGATCCAGGGCTATTTCGTCGCCTATTTCAAGATACCGTCCTTCATCGTCACGCTGGCGGGCATGCTGGTCTTCCGCGGTCTCATGATCGCCATCCTCGGCAGCCAGGCGATCGGGCCTTTCCCGACGATCTTCCAGAAGCTTTCGTCGGGTTATGTGGTCGAGCTGATCTCGTCGGCCGGCGGCCTCTACATCACCTCGTTCCTGCTCGGGCTGGTGCTGGCGGTCATCCTCATCGTGCAGAATTTCGCAAGCCGCAAGCGGCGCGTTTCGCATGGCGTCGAGACCGAGCCGTTCGGCTTCTTCGTCGCCAAGAACCTGCTGATCCTCGCCGGCGTCGGCTACATCGCCTTCCTGATCTCGTCGCATCGCGGCATGCCGAACGTGCTGATCATCATGGCGGTGCTGATCGCCGCCTATAGCTTCCTGACCACCCGCACGATCATCGGCAGGCAGATCTATGCGGTCGGCGGCAACGCCCGCGCAGCCGAGCTTTCCGGCATCAAGACGACCCGGCTGGTGTTCTTCACCTTCGTCAACATGGGAGTGCTTGCCGCTCTCGGCGGGCTTGTCGTCGCGGCACGCCTAAACAGCGCCACGCCGAAGGCCGGCACCGGGTTCGAGCTCGACGTCATCGCTGCCTGCTTCATCGGCGGCGCCTCCGCCTATGGCGGCGTCGGCAAGGTGACGGGCGCGGTCATCGGCGCGTTCCTGATGGGCGTGATGAACAACGGCATGTCGATCCTCGGCATCGGCATCGATTACCAGCAGGTCATCAAGGGCTTGGTCCTGCTCGGCGCCGTTTGCGTCGACGTCTACAACCAGCGGCGCTGAGGCGCCGTTTTCCCTTCAGGATTGCCCAAGAAACTCGAAAGCCCGGATGCGTCAGACGCCTCCGGGCTTTTTTGTTTCTGGCTGGTGACTGCGTCGCCTTCAGGGCGAAGGAGCGGACGGGTCGAAAACCGGCCTCACGTCGCAGATTCGGTCACGGCCTCTTCGATGACATCTTCCGGGATGTCGTCGAAGGACGAGTAGTTGAGGTTGTAAAGCTTCGAATAGAGCTTTTCGTTCCTCATCAGCTCGCGGTGATTGCCGCTTTCGATCAGCTCGCCGTTCTGGAGCACGATGATGCGGTCGGCCTCGCGGATGGTGGCGAGGCGATGGGCGATGACGAGGCCGGTGCGGCCTTCGAGCAGCTTTACCAGCGCCTTCTGGATCAGCATTTCGGTATAGCTGTCGATATTGGCGGTCGCCTCGTCGAGCACCAGGATTTTCGCGTCGGCCACCAGCGCCCGGGCAAAGCTCAGGAGCTGGCGCTGGCCGAGCGAGAGATTGCCGCCGCGCTGGCCGAGAATGCTCTCGTAACCGTCCGGCATGCGCATGATGAAATCATGGGCGCCGACCGCCTTGGCGGCCTCGACCACCTGTTCGCGGGTCGCATCCGTCTTGTGGTAGCGGATGTTCTCGAACACCGTTCCGGTGAACAGAAACGGCTCCTGCAGCACCATGGCGATCTGCCGGCCGAGCGATTCCTGCGTCAGGTCGCGCACGTCGTAACCGCCGACCAGGACCTGGCCCTGCTGCGCGTCGTAGAAGCGGTGGATCAGCGACATGCAGCTCGACTTGCCGGAGCCCGTCGGGCCGACCAGCGCCACCGTTTCCCCCGGGTTCACCTTGAAGCTCACATGCTTCAGGACCGGGTGCTTGGGATTGTAGCCGAACACCACGTCCTTGAACTCAACCGAGCCATCCATCTCCGCCGACAGGATTTTGGCGTTTGGTGCATCCTTGATGTCGACCGGTACGTCCAGCACCTCCGTCAGGCGCTGGCCGGATGCCATGGCGCGCTGCATGACCGAATATTGCAGCGTCAGAGACCGGATCGGGTCGAAGAAGCGCTGGATGTAGAAGAGGAAGGCGACCATAACGCCGACGTCGAGCGCCTGGTTGAGCACGCGCGCGCCGCCGACCACGACCACCAGCGCCATCGCAAGGCCGGTGAGCGAATCGACGATCGGCACCATGACCTGGGCGTATTTGGCCGCGTTCAGATGGGTGTTGAGATTGGCGCGGGCCTTATCGTCATAGAGCATGAAGTTGACGCTCTGGCGGTCCATGCTCTGGACGGCGCGCACGCCGTGAATGGCTTCGGCGAGCGCACCGTTGGCAATCGAATTGGTCTCATGCGCGGCCATGAAGGATTTTCGCGCGCGCGGTAGCCAGAAGAGGCGCACGACGAAGAGGACGGGGAGCGCGCAGAGCGTCAGCAGGCCGAGCTTGAAGTCGAGCGTCAGCATGACGAAAACGATGCCGAACAGCAGCGTGATATCGCCGACCGACAGAACCGAGGTTTCCAGGAATTCCTGCATGGAATTGACATCGCCCTGCAGGCGCGACATCAGCCGGCCGACTTCGGTCTTGTCCATCCAGGAGAGCGAAACGCGCTGGAGATGGGTGAACATCGCCTTGCGGATATCGAAGAGCACGTCCTCGGCGACGCCACCGACCAGCGTTTCCTGGGCATAGCTGGCGGCGAAATTGATGAGGATCGCGACCAGGAAGGCGACCATCGACCAGATCAGCACGGATTGGCTGTCGCTGCCGGGCTGCATGCCGTGGTCGATCGCATAACGGATGATCAGCGGAATGAGGAGCTGCATCGCCGTGAAACAGAGCACGGCCAGCACCGCCCAATAGATCTTGGTGCGATAGGGACGCACGAAGGCCCAGATGCGCTTGACGATATTCTTGTCGAAGACCTTGCCGAAGATTTCCTCTTCGATGCGATGCGACCCGACCACCGCGCGGGGCGGGCGCCTGCCGTCTTCGCGAACGTCCGAGCGTTCGGTTTCCAGTTCCTCGGCCATAAATCCTCCCTCAGGCGCTGAGCGCGTCGTCGCCCGGACGTACCTGCAGATCGTAAAGCGCCTTGTAGCGGCCGCCGAGCGCAAGCAGCTCGTCATGCGTTCCGCTTTCGACGATGCGGCCTTCTTCCATGAACAGGATGCGGTCCGCATGCATCAGCGAGCTCAGCCGGTGGGCGACGATGATCGTCACCCGGTCGGCTGCGTATCTGCGCATGGCGCTGCGGATGCGCTGCTCGGTGCCGGCGTCGATCGCTGCCGTCGAATCGTCGAACACCATCACGGCGGGGCGTAGCATCAGCGCGCGGGCGATCGACAGCCGCTGCCGCTGGCCGCCGGAGAGCGATACGCCGCGTTCGCCGACGATGGTGCCGTAACCGGTCGGCAGGCCGAGCACGTAGTTATGGAGCTGGGCGCTCTCGCTGGCCCGCTCGATGCGGCCCTCTTTCGCCCAGGGGTCGCCATAGGCGATGTTGTTCTCGATCGTCGTCGTGAACAGGAAACTGTCCTGCTGGACCACGGCCACCGACCGGCGCAGCGATTGCAGCGTCGCGCGGCGGATATCCTGGCCGTCGATGGTGATCCTGCCGCCCGTCACATCGTAGAAACGCGGGATGAGGTGGGCCATGGTCGATTTGCCGCTGCCGGGCGGGCCGACGATGCCGATCGTCTCGCCACGCTTCGCCTCGAAGGAAACGCCGGTCAGGACCTGGTGGCTCTCGGCGCCGGGATAGGCGAAATCGACATTCTCGAACCGCAGCGTGCCGTCCGTGACCTTGAGTTCCTTGGCGCCCTTCTCGTCCTTGATGGCGATATCGAGGTCGAGCAGTTCGAACAGGCGCGCGCCGCAGGTGGAGGCGCGGGCAAAGGCGTTGACCATCAGGCCAAGCTGGCGCACCGGCATCTGCAGGATGGTCATGAAGGTGAGGAAGGAGGTGAGCGTGCCGACCGTCATCTCGCCGGCCATCACCTTGTTTCCGCCGACCCAGAGAACGAGGCCCATGGCGGCGAAGAAGGAGAGCGTCATGGCGCTGGTATTGGCGACCCGGATGCCGACGCGCTGGTGGGCCAGCGTGACTGCGCTCTTCGATGCCGTCTCGAACTTATCGAGCTCGTGGTCCTGGGCGGCGAAGGCGCGCACGACGCGGATACCGCCCAGGTTTTCCTCCATGACGCGGGTGAGAACCGAGAGCCGTTCCTGCAGGTCGAGCCAGGTGGCGCGCAGCCGAAGCTGAGTCACCGACGACCGCCAGCCGACGAACGGCACGAAGCTCAAGGCCAGCAGGCCGAGCACCACGTCGGTCGATAGCAGAAGATAGGCGCCGAAACCGATCAGCACGGTCAGGAGAACCATGCGCACCAGCGCCGTCGAAAAATACATGCGCACGCCTTCGAGATCGAGAAGCCCGACCGTGATCAGGTCGCCCGAATGCATGCTGTCATGAAAGCTGAAGGACAGCCGCTGGATCTTCTCGTAACAGGCGAGCCTGAGGCGATAACCCATATGGTGGCCGACGGCCTCGCTGAAATAGTTCTGGAACAGGGTGAAGATGCCGCGCAGGACGCTCGCGCCGAGCAAAAGCAGGGCGGTCGTCAGCAGCGCGTCCTGGGCCGCCTGGCCGGCATCGCCACCGGTCAGCGCCACCTGGGTGTGATCGACCGCTTGCCCAAGCAGCCGCGGGATCATCAGCTGGAACGCGGAGGCGATCAGGGTCGCGCCGATCGCGAAGCTCGATTGCCACGGATGACGGAAGGCCATGACGGTGATGCGGGTCAATATGGAGAAGCCCTTGCCCCAACCTGCCGCATTCACCAGCGCCAACGAAGCCGACGGCTTCGCGACGCGAACTGTTGCATCGCTGCTCACGGATCTATTCCAAAAATGAATCACAGGGCCGGATAAAATTATCCGGGAAGACGGCCAATATGAGATGAAGATTCGGACCGGGATCTAGCCTGCATACTGACGCTGATCAGTCAATCGAATTGGGCCGAAAACCGGGAGCCCGGTGGTGATTTTTTGATCTGTGTGGCGCCTGAATTTTGAGCATGGGAGCTTTCGGTATTCCAGTGCCTGAGCGGTGCGGACAAGGGAGTGAAAAGCCCGCCGGCCGATCTTTTTGAAACACCATCGGGAGGTTTCCACGGGTTCTTTTCAGCCTCGCATATCGCTAGGTGAAGTCCGGGCTGATATCGTTGCGCTGTGTTCAGTATAAAAAGGTTCGACATTCGCATGACAAGTGGCCTGCATCACATCACCGCCATCACCCGGAAGATCCAGGCGAATGTCGATTTCTACGCGGGTTTTCTCGGCCTCAGGCTCGTCAAGCGGACCGCCGGTTTCGAGGATGCCCGCCAGCTTCACCTGTTCTACGGAGACGGGGCGGCGACGCCGGGCTCGCTGGTCACTTTCCTTGCCTGGGAAGACGGCTCGCTCGGGCGCGTCGGGCACGGCGCGCCGAGCGAGATCAGCTTTGCGATTGCGCCCGAGGCGATCGGTTTCTGGCTGACGCGGGCGCTGCAGTTCAACGTCAAGCTTGCCGGCCCCGCCCAGGAATTCGGCGAAACGGTGCTGCGGCTGACCGACCCGGACGGCATCATCGTCAAGCTCGTCGGCGTCGAGCAGACGACGCCCTGGGTCTGGTGGAGCGGTGGCGCTATCGCGGAGGCAGATTCCATCCGAAAGCTCCACGGTGCGACGATCCTTTCCGAAAAGCCGGAGCAGACGGCGCAATTCCTGACACGCCACATGGGGCTCAGGCTGGGGCCGAAGGAAGGCAATATCCAGCGGCTGGTGTCGGATGCACGGGATATCGTCGACGTCCGCGATGCGGGTGGTTTCTGGACCGCTGCACCCGGCACCGGCACGATCGACCACATCGCCCTTCGCGCCGTTGACCGGCCCCAGGTCGAGGCCGTGCATGCGGGATTGCTGGCGGAAGACGCCGGCGAGATGAACATGCATGACCGCCACTATTTCTACTCGCTTTATGTCCGCGAACCGTCCGGTACGCTGATCGAGCTTGCGACGGACGGGCCGGGTTTTACGGCCGACGAGCCGCTGGAGACGCTCGGGTCAGAACTGTTCATCCCGGCGCATTTCAAGGAGGACCATGACGTGTTGCGGGTCATGCTGCCACAGTTCGGTCTTCCGGGCGAAGAGCGCATTACATATCGCGACCTGCCTTTCGTGCACCGCATCCACATGCCGGAGAGTTGGGACGGCTCGACGCTGGTTCTGCTGCACGGCACCGGCGGCAACGAAACCACCATGTTGCCTTTCGGACGCAAGGCTGCGCCCAATTCGATGCTGATCGGGGTGCGCGGGCGCTCATTGGACGAGGGGCATCCACGGTATTTCCGCCGCTTCACGGAGACGACCTTCGACCAGAAGGAAATCGCGTCCGAAGCGGAGGCCTTCGTCGCCTTCGTGGAGGACCTCGCCCCCGCCTATGGCATCGATCCGGCGCGGACGGCCTTTGCCGGCTGGTCCAACGGCGGCAACATGATCGGCGCGGTGATGCAGCTTCATCCGGGCGTGATCCGCAAAGCGGTCCTGCTGCGGTCGATGAACTGCCTGGAGGCCCGGCCGACCGTCGATCTTTCCGGCACCCAGGTGCTGTCGCTTAGCGCGACCGACGATTTTTACGGGTCGCTGGCTGAGGAAATCGAAGAACGGCTTCGCACCGCAGGCGCGGAACTCACCGCCAGAACGCTCGACACCAATCACGGCATCGGCGCCGAGGACGAGATGATCGCCCATGACTGGCTGATCGAAAGAGGTTTCTGATCAATCGCCGTAATGCAGCGCGATCGCATCGACGGCGGCAGATATGTCCGCTTTGAACCCCCGTCTTCGGAGCGCCATGCCATAGGCCGTCAGATTGCCGAGCACGATATCGAAACGGGCTCGCTGGCCGGTATGGTTCAGCCGGATCAGCCGCTCGGCGCCAGGCCCGACGCCGGCGGAAAGCTCGATGCCCTGAGGCGCGACGGAAAGCAGCGCGGCCGGATCGGCTCCGGCTGGAAGTCTGGCGGTCGTGACCAGGTTCGAGCCGTGCAGGGCGCCGATCCAGGGTTCGCCACCCATGGCAGCGAGCGCCGCACGGGTCGCGCGGGCGGCGCGGACATGCCGGGCGACGATCGCATCCACGCCTTCCGCCTCGACGCGATCGAGGGCTGATTCGAGCGCGAAAAACTCAAGTGGCGCGGTGGTTCCGGAGAGCGCGCCGCGGCCGGTTTCAAGCCAGATCTTCTGGTCGAGAAGCGACAGGATCGAATCCCTTGGGCCGCCGTTTGCCGAAATCAGCCTCCAGGCCGCGGGGCTGACCGAGAGCGCCGAAAGCCCGGCCGGTCCGGCGAGTGCCTTCTGCGGTCCGATGATTGCGATGTCGATGCCGAGTTCATCGATGTTCAGCGCATGGCCGCCGACCGAAGCGACCGCGTCCACCACGGTGACTATGCCGCGCGACCGGGCCATTGCGACGATCTCCTCCAGCGGGTTGCGGATGCCGCTTGCCGATTCCGCATGGACGAGCGCCAGGACCTCGATGTCCGGATGCGCATCGAGCGCCGTCTCCACCGCTTCGAGCGCGATCGGGCGGGCTGGTTCCGCTGCGAGATCGATCACCTCGGCGCCGCTGCGCCGCAGCCAGGCGCCGAACCATCCGCCATAGATGCTGGTGACGACGTTGATTGCCTTCAGGCCGGGACGGGCGAGGCTGAGCGCCGCCGCCTCCAGCGCGACGACAGCCTCCGCCTGGATCAGCAGCACGTCGTTACGCGTCTTCAGGATCCTGCCGATCCGGTCGGCGAGCGTGGCGTAACGCGCGGTCGGGAAGGGCGGCACATCGTTCAGCGGGTTCCAGCGGTCAAACGTCACGGTATGGTCCTTCCGTCGGTTCGGTCACGAGGCGCGGTACGGCATGGATCAAGGCCATTGCCGCATGCGATTGCGGGTTTTCGATCACCTGCCGCATCGGCCCGGTCTCGGTGAGCCGTCCGGCATCCATGACGGCAATCCGGTGCGAGACGGCGCGCAGGACGGCAAGATCGTGCGAAACGAACAGATAGCTGATGCCACGCTCTTCCTGCAGCTCGACCAGCAGTTCGAGTATCTTGCCGCGGATCGAGACGTCCAGAGCCGACACCGCCTCGTCGAGCACGATCAGCGACGGTTTTGTGGCGATGGCGCGGGCAATGGCGATGCGCTGCCGCTGGCCACCGGAAACCTCGCGGATCGACCGGTCCGCATAGCTGGCGGGCAGGCCGACGCGATCGAGGAGTGCCGCGATTTCCTTGGGACGCTCTGCCTTCGGCACGATGGCGTGGATGCGAAGCGGATCGTCGAGCACCGAAGCGACGGTGGCGCGCGGATTGAAAGCGCCGAGCACGTCCTGAAACACCATCTGCATCCTCGCCCGGCGGCGCCGCAGGTCGGCGCCGGAAAGGGCCAGCCAGTCCTCGTCCTCGAAACGGATCGAACCGGCATCGGCCGGCAACAGCCGCATCAAGATGCGGGCGAGAGTGGATTTTCCGCTTCCCGAGGCGCCGACAAGCCCAAGCGTCTCGCCCGGCTCGAGCGTCAGCGAAACGTCATCCACGGCCGCGACCCGGCGACCGCCCGAGGAAAAACGCTTCGAGAGGTTTTTTATCGCGAGCAGGGTCACAATCCGGCCTCCCGGATGAGCGGAGGCGTCGTGAGATCGCGATGGCTGGCGATCAGCGTTTTCGTATACGCCTCCCTGGGAGATGCAAGGACAGCGCTGGTCGGGCCGGTTTCGACGAGCCTGCCATCCTTGAAGATCGCCACCCGGTCCGCAAAGCCTGACGCGAGCGCGATGTCGTGGGTGATGAAGATGAGGGTCATGCCGGCTTCGCGCACCAGTTCGTCGAGCAGCGAAACGATCTGCGCCTGCACGACCATGTCGAGCGCGCTGGTTGCCTCGTCGGCGATCAGGATGCCGGGTTTTGCGGCAAGCGCCGCCGCGATGGCCACGCGCTGCCGCTGGCCGCCGGAAAGCTGGTGCGGAAAGGCGTTCATCGCCTTGTCCGGCTGAGGAATATGCACGCGCTCCAGCATTCTTAACGCGTGCGCATGAGCCTCTTTCCACGAGAGGCCGAGATGCCGGCGAGCGCCCTCTGCCACCTGTTCGCCGACCGTGAGGACAGGGTTGAGGCTCGCGGATGGATCCTGGAAAACGAAACCGAGGTCGCGGCCGGGAGCGGGCGCTTGCCCGGAGGACCAGCGCATCTCGCCCGAAAGCCTGATGCCGGGCGGCAAAAGTCCGGCGATGCCGCGGGCCAGCGTGCTTTTTCCCGATCCGCTTTCGCCGATGATCGCCAGCCGCTCGCCGGTGACGATATCGAGCTCTATCCGGTCCAGCGCCGGCGCCGTCTGGCCGCGATAGGTGACCGATAGGTCGCGGATCTCGCAAAGTCGGTTCACGGCTCCAGCCTCCGCCCGGCAAGCGCCTTGGTCAGGCCTTCGCTGAACAGGTAGACGCCTACGACGGTCACGACCAGGGCTATGCCCGGAAAAATCGACAGCGACGGCGAGGAGCGCAGGATGTTGCGGCCCTCGGCGATCATCGATCCCCAGGTGACGACATTCGGATCGCCAAGGCCGAGGAAGGAAAGGGCAGCTTCGGTCAGGATCGCCGCGGCGACGATGATGGCCGATAGCGCCAGAACCGGCGGCAGGGCGTTGGGCAGGATTTCGCGCAACGCGATCTCGGCGGGATGCATGCCGATCACCCGGGCGGAGGCGACATAATCCCGCTCGCGGATGGAAAGCACCTGCGCCCGCGTCAGCCGCGCCGGATCGGCCCAGGCGCCGAGCGCGATCGCCAGCACCACGACCGGCACGGAAGCGCCGATGACGCTGACGAAGGCGAGCGCCAGAAGGAAGCTCGGGACGATCTGGAAGGCATCGACGACACGCATCAGCCCCTCGTCGACCAGCCCGCCGGCAAAACCGGCCGTCAGGCCGACGCAGAGGCCGATGGCGATCGCCGCAAGCGCCGCCGCAAGGCCAACGGCCAGCGATGTGCGGGTTCCATGCAGGATGCCGGCCAGCACGTCGCGGCCGAGCCGGTCGGTTCCGAGCGGGAAGGCGGGGTCGGCAAAGGGCGGCAGCAGCGCCCGGCCGGCGATGCGCAGCGGATCGCCCGGCGACAGCACCGGCGCGAACAACGCGACGAGCACCAGGGTCGCGAGGATGGCGAGCCCGATCGCCCCTTCGGGCGTGCGGACGAGATGCCGAACGAGCCTCATGCGCACCCTCTCATGTGCCGCGCTCCGAGGCGCCGACGCGCGGGTCGAGGGCAGCGTAAACGAGGTCGATGATCAGGTTGACGCAGATCACCAGAACGGCGCTGACGACGATGATGCCCATCAGCAGCGGCGCGTCGCGGCCGCCGACAGCCTCCTGCGCCAGCCGGCCGAAACCGGGAATGGCAAAGATGCTCTCGATGACGACGCTGCCGCCGAGCATGGCCGCCGATTGCAGGCCGAGCATGGTGACAAGCGGCAGAAGCGCGTTGCGCGCCACATGGTGCAGCACGACGCGGAAACGGGACAAGCCCTTGGAGCGGGCAAACAGCACGAAATCCAGTGTCCAAACCTCCGCCATGCCCGAACGCATCACCCGCAGGAATAGCGCCATGTAGATCAGCGCAAGTGCGGCGACCGGCAGGACGAGATGCCTTGCTATATCCATGGCGCGTGCAAGACCCGTTTTGCCGGAGGCGATGGTCTCGATGCCGGAGGTCGGCAGCCAGCGAAGCTGCACCGCAAAGATGATGCTGAGCACCAGGCCGAGCCAGAAGCTCGGTATCGCGTAGAGGATGAGGGAACCGGTCGAAAGCGCTCTGTCTCTTACGCTTTCAGGCTTTGATCCGGCGACGATGCCGAGCGCCGAACCGAACCCGAAGGAAAGCGCAGTGGCGCTGCCCATCAGCAGCAACGTATTGGGCAGGCGCTCCAGGATGAGGTCGATGACGGGCCTTCCGAAGGCGACCGACCAGCCGAGATCGAACCTCGCCAGCGACGAGACATAAAGCCACAGCCGGGCAAACATCGACTGGTCGAGGCCGTAAGCCTGACGCAGCGACTGGGCGACTGTCGCATCTCCGCCGCCGATCGACAGGAGATAGGCGTCGACCGCATCGCCGGAGGCGGATTCGAGCAGGAGGAAGGTCAGGACAACGACGATCAGCAGCACCGGAATGCTGCTGATCGCGCGACGTCTGATCAATCGAATGGCTCGGTTCACGCCGAAAAGCGCCTCTGAATCGGATAGTCCCTGAAGATTATCACGATTTCAGAGCCGTATCCGACCAGTTCGACACCGCCCAGCGCGGATTGTTGGAGACGTTCTGCACCGTGTCGCGCGCCACCGTGATAAAACCCCATTCGGCGACGTTGATCAGCGGCAGGTCGGTGGCGACGACCTTCTGGAACTGCTTGTAGAGTTCGGTGCGGGCCGCCGTGTCGATCGTTTCGGACGCCTTGGCGATGATGCCGTCGAGCTCCTTGTTCTCGTAGCCGCCCTGGTTGGAGAAGGGCACGCCGGCCGGAATGCCGGACTGGACGAGAATGGTCGTCGAGATCGCGGGGTCGCCGCGGAAGACCGGCGGGCCGATGGCGAGATCGAAATCGTGATCCGTGTAGACCGCCTTCTGGTGGGCGGCGGCATCCGCATTGACGAGCTGCGCATCGATGCCGACCGCCGCAAGCGCCTGGCGCAGATAGTCGCCGAACTGCTTTGTCTCGTTGAAATAGGGCGCCGGGCGCAGCTTCAGCGAGAAGCGGGTGCCATTGGCGCCCTTCTTGTAGCCGGCCTCGTCGAGCAGGGCATTCGCCTTGGCGGTGTCGAAGGCGTAGGTGGGCACGCTGGCGTCGTAGAATTCCGGGGCGTTTTTCGGCACCGGACCGGTCGAGGCGGCGGCGTAGCCGAGGAAGATCGTGTCGACCACGAACTTCCTGTCGATCGCATGGGCGATCGCCTGCCTCACCTTGACGTCGGCGAGCTCCTTGCGGCGATGGTTGATCTCGACGACGAGCTGGTAGGTCAGCGCTTCGTAGCCCTTGGAGATCACCTTGATGCCCGGCACCTTGGAGATGCGGGCGAGATCGGTGAGCGGCACCGCGGAAAAGGCGGCGAGCTGGATCTCTTCCGCCTCCAGTGCGGCACCGGCGCCGGCCCGGTCCGGCAGGACGCGGAAGATGATCTCGTCGAGCTTCGGCTCGCCTTTGCCCCAGTAATCGGCATTCCTGGTCAGGCGGTAATATTCGCCCGGCTTGTATTCGGTCAGCTTGAAGGGGCCGGTGCCGACCAGCTTCACATTGGCGGGGTTGGTGGCGATATCCGTGCCTTCGTAAAGATGTTTCGGCACGACGCTGCTGACGACCGGCAGGGCGTTGCGGATGAGCTGCAGCGGCGTGGGTTTTGAGAACTTGAAGACGGCCGTTGTCGCGTCCGGCGTCTCGACGGTTTCGAGATTGGCGAAGACGAGGCGGCCGAGGTTTTGCAGCGGCTTCCAGATGGCGAGCGCCGAATAGGCGACGTCGGCCGACGTGAACGGCTTGCCGTCATGCCATTTCACGCCTTCGCGCAGCTTGAAGGTCACCGACTTGCCGTCGGCCGAACCTTCCCAGGAGGTTGCAAGGCGCGGTGCAAGGCCATCCTTGCCGTCGAAGGAGGCTTCCGCAAGCGGCTCGACCACCTTGCTGGCAATGAAGAAGACGCCGTTCGAGGCGACGATCGCGGGGTTGAGGTTCTTGGGCTCGGAATCGGCTGCGACGACCAGACGTCCACCGGCGGGCGCCGCCTGAGCAAGCGTGAAAGTGGGCAGCGCCGTCGAGGCCAGCAGCAGGCCGCCTGCCTGCAAAAGGGTCCGTCGGGATGGGTTGGCGATCGTCATGGCTCTCTCCTGCATTCAGCGTTTTGGGAGATATTGCCAGCGAAATCGACGGCCGCACAGGCAGGAAATTCCTGCCGTTTCACTTTCGGGAACAAATTCTTGGAGCAGGCCGGGACCGCCGGAGTATTTCCGTTGCGGTATAACGACTTAGTGGCGGGTTTCCAGCTCGTCGCGAAGGGCGGCGAGGATCTCTTCCGCCAGCGGCGCATCGCCGACCGCACGGGCAAGCGTCAACCCTCCGACCATCTGCGACAGGATGGCGATCGACCTGCGGCGCCGTTCCTCGTCGCCATTGCCGTCGACGATCTCCTGAAGCAGCTGCAGATGGTTTTCGATGCCCTCGGCGAACACGGATTGCACGGCTTCGCCCTGACGGGAGGCATCGGCGCAGAGCGAGGCGAAGGTGCAGCCCTTGGCCCTGACGAGCAGGTTCGGCCGGGAAAGATACATGCCGGTGATCGCCTTCAAGGCCCTGCCGCGGGCGCGGCCCATGGTCTCCCGCCAGAGGGCGACGTTGAGCGCCAGCGCCTGGCGCGACGCCTCGGCCGCCAGATCGACCTTGGATCTGAACTGGCCGTAAAATCCGCCATGCGTCAGGCCCGCCGCCTTCATCAGGTCGGCTATGCCGATGCCATCGAAGCCGTATTCGCGGAACAGTTCGCCGGCTCTCAGCACCACGCGGCTGCGGTTCTCCTCGGCTTCCTGGCGGGTCACCTTCATCATCTTCTCCTTCAAGCCATCTTGACTCTTATATTTTGATCGTCATGTAAAAGGGCGATATATGATGATCAAAATTTAAATCGAGGTGAAACATGTCGGCAAGATCGAACGCGGGAAGAGTGGGCGACAGGATAGTGATCACCGGCATGGGCATGGTTTCGCCGCTTGCCAGCGGGGTCGAAGCCACCTGGCGCCGCCTGATCGAAGGGCGTTCCGGGCTGCGCAGGCTCTCCGAGGACATGGTGCCGGACATCGACGCCAAGGTCGGCGGCGTCGTGCCCGGCATCGACGAGGACGAGTTCGGTTTCGACATGGATCTCGCGGTGCCGCACAAAGACCGCAAGAAGATGGACCGCTTCATCGCCTTCGCGCTCGAAGCCTCGCGGCAGGCGCTGGAGCAATCCGGCTGGGTGGCCGACACCGACGACCGGCAGGACCGCACCGCGACCATCATCGCCTCCGGCATCGGCGGTTTCCACACGATCGCCGAGGCGGTGCGTACGGTGGATGCCCGAGGCTCCGGTCGGCTGTCGCCCTTCACCATACCGTCCTTCCTGGTCAATCTCGCGGCCGGCCATGTCTCCATCCGTTACGGCTTCAAGGGCCCGATCGGCGCGCCGGTGACGGCCTGCGCGGCAAGCGTCCAGGCGATCGGCGACGGTGTACGGATGATCAGGAGCGGCGAGGTGGATGTGGCGCTCTGCGGCGGCACTGAGGCCTGCATCAACCGGGTGGCGCTGGGCGGGTTCGCGGCGGCCCGCGGCCTTTCCACCGCGTTCAACGAGACGCCGGAAAAGGCATCGCGGCCGTTCGACGCCGCGCGTGACGGTTTCGTCATGGGCGAGGGTGCCGGCATCGTCGTCATCGAGACGCTCGAGCACGCGCTCGCCCGCGGTGCCACCCCGCTCGTCGAAGTGGTCGGTTACGGCACCAGCGCCGACGCCTATCACCTGACGGCGGGCCCGGCCGACGGCTCGGGAGCCCAGAGGGCAATCCGGCGCGCGCTTCAGATGGCCGGCCTTCCGCCGGAAGCGATCGGTTATCTCAACGCGCATGCCACATCGACCCCGGTGGGCGATGCGGGTGAGCTGGCTGCGATCAAGACGATTTTCGGCACCGAAGGCGGTCCGGCCATCTCGTCCACCAAATCGGCGACCGGCCACCTGCTCGGTGCCGCGGGCGGCCTCGAAGCGATCATCACCGCGCTTTCGCTGCGCGACGGCATATTGCCACCGACCCTCAATCTCGAAGACCCCGATCCGCTGGCCGAAGGCCTCGATCTCATCGGTCCGCAGGCACGTCACGCCAAGGTCGAATACGCGCTGTCCAACGGTTTCGGTTTCGGTGGCGTCAATGCCAGCGTCATCCTGCGCCGTTTCGACGAAAACGCAATCTAGGGAGAGCCACCATGTCCGAAGTCGTCATCGTCCAGCCGGTCCGCACCGCGATCGGCAAATATAACGGTTCGCTCGCCGGCATCGCGGCGGTCGATCTCGGCGCCGCGGTGATCCGCGAGACCATCGCGCGATCCGGCCTCGACGCCGCCGAGGTGGCATCGGTCACCATGGGCAATGTCGTGCAGGCCGGCAACAGGATGAACCCGGCGCGGCAGGCGGCGATCCATGGGGGCCTGCCGGTCTCGGTACCGGCCGTCACCGTCAACCGCGTCTGCGGTTCGGGTGCCGAGGCGGTCGCCAGTGCGGCCAAGGATATCTGGCTGGGCCATGCCAAAGTCGCGATTGCCGGCGGCATGGAGAACATGGACCGCGCACCCTACCTGATGAGCGGCGGCCGCTGGGGTTATCGCATGGGCCATGCGGAGATTTTCGACAGCATGCTGCTCGACGGTCTTCACGACGCATTCTCGGACAGGCATTCCGGCTGGCACACGGAAGACATGATCGCCTCACTGCAGATCAGTCGCGCCGATCAGGACCGCTGGGCGGCGCGCTCTCAGCAGCGGTTCAGCGCGGCGCAGGCGGACGGTAGGTTCACCGCCGAGATCGTGGGGATCGATCTTCCCGTGAAAGGCGGCGTCAAGAGTTTTGCCGCCGACGAAACGCCGAGGCCCGACACGACGGTCGAAGCGCTTTCGAAGTTGAAGCCGGCCTTCCGCGACGACGGCACGATCACCGCCGGCAATGCGCCCGGCCTCAACAGCGGTGCCGCGGCAATGATCGTCGCCGACCGGGCTTTTGCGGAAAGCAAGGGCCTGCGGCCGATGGCGAGGCTGGTGTCCTATGGCGTCGCCGCCGTCGAACCCGGCATGTTCGCGCTCGGGCCGATCCCGGCCGTCAACCAGGCGCTGGAACGGGCCGGCTGGACTGTCGGCGATATCGAGCGGATCGAGATCAACGAGGCCTATGCGGCGGTGCCGCTCGCGGTCATCAAGGGGCTCGGACTGCCGGAGGACATCGCCAATGTCGAGGGCGGGGCGGTGGCGCACGGCCATCCGATCGGCGCGACGGGAGCGATCCTGACGACCAGGCTTCTTTATTCGATGCAGCGCGGCGGTCTGAAGCGGGGCGTCGTGACGCTCTGCATCGGCGGCGGTCAGGGCATTGCGCTGGCGCTCGAAATGATCTGACCAAGCGAGCAAAAAGCGCGGCAAGAGGGATTGCCGCGCTTTTCGTCCATCCAGGCAGAGAGGACCTTTACGGATAGAGCCTTGGTTCTTCAGATCTCGACGACGACATAGTCCTCATCGATGGAGACCGGGAAGGTTTCGGCCTGATAGGGGCCTTCCGTCAGCGCTCCGCCCTTGGCGACGGAAACGTCGAAGCTCTTGACCCTCGTGCGCGCCGGGTCGCACCAGGATTTTCCGGTGCGGATGTCGAATTCCCAGCCGTGCCAGGGACAACGGATGAGTTCCCCGTGCCGCGTCATGCGAACCTTGCCGGGCTCGTCGGATTCGGCAAGCCCCACGACCTGGCCGCGGCACAGGTCGGCACCTTCGTGCGGGCACCGATTGGCGATGGCGAAGAACTCGCCCTTGACGTTGAAGAGGGCAATGTCGCGGCCTGCGACCTTCACCAGCTTGGATTTGCCGATGTCGAGTTCGTCGACCTTGGCGATGACATGACGGGCCATTCTCTGTTCAATCCATCGATGTTGACTGCGTTTTCCGGAGGAGCTGACGTTGCACTCCGTGTTCAGGGCAGACGGTAGACGCTTTTTGCATTGTCGCGAAAGATCCTTGCGCGCTCCGTCGGTGACAGCGGCACCTTGAAGGCATAGCGCGGATCGTCGAAATCCCAGTGCGGGTAGTCGGTCGAGAACATCAATCGGTCGGTGCCGACCCAGCGCAGCGTGTCGAGCAGGTGGCGGTTGTTCTCCGGCTCCTCGATCGGCTGGGTGGTGAACCAGACGTTTTCGCGGATATATTCGGACGGCGGCCGCTTCACATGCGGCACCTCGGAGCGCATCCGCTCCCACTGCTTGTCGAGCCGCCACATCAGCGGTGCCGCCCAGGCGAAACCGCCTTCGACGACGACCAGTTTCAATTTTGGGAAGCGTTCGAAGACGCCCTCGAAGACCATGCTGGTCACCACGCTCTGCAGGCTGTGCGAGAAGGCGTAGTGTTCCTCGATATAGAAGTTCAGCCAGCCGGCGCCGCTGTTCGTATGCTGGCCGTAGGCGGCCGAATGCATGCCGATCGGCATGTCGTAATGTTCGGCGGCCTCGTAGATCGGCCAGTAGCGGCGGCGGCCCGCCGGTTCGATGGTGCGCGGCGGAATGGCGATCTGGGCAAAACTCCTGTCGCCGATGCGCGCCTCGATTTCGGCGAGAGCCGCCGTCGCATCTTCCTGGGTGACGCAGATCGAGGCTTTCAGGCGCGGGTCAGGACCTGTCCACTTGTCGAGCTGCCAGTCGTTGACGGCCGCGCACATGGCGGCGCCCAGTTCCTGGTTCAGCGTCGAGGAACCGGCAGCGAGCGGCTGCAGGATGCCGTATTCGATGCCGAGCGGGTCGAGCAGCTGCTCCTGAAGATAGGCAAGGTCGGAGGCCGGCGGCCCGCCATTCGGCGGCCAGGCGTCGCGGCGCATGCCGTTGCCAGGTGTCATGCGCGGATAGGGCAGGGTGCCGACGACCGGATTGGCGCTGCGCTGGCCGTAGTCGGCCAGGTGGTCGCGCCAGCGCAGGGGCAGGAATTTCGCAAGTTCGGTGGGCGAGCCGAAGGCCGGGTGGATGTCGCAATCGACGATCCCGAGCCTGGCTTCGCCCTCTTTTTCGAGAGTGGTGTCCTTTTCCAGAACGGCCTGGTTCATGGCTTAGTCCTCCAGTCCTGAATTGCGGGGCAGTCGCGGATAGGTGGCGAGCGCATTGTCCCGAACCAGCCGGTCGAGCAGGCGTTCCGGGAAACCGGCAGGGATGGCGGCCTCGCCTTCGAACTGCGCATGCGGATAATCGGTCGAGAACAGCAGCATGTCGTCGCAATCGAGGTGTTCGATAATGCGTTCCAGTTCGGCCGGGTCGCGCGGCGCGTCGAAGGGCTGGGTGGTCATGCGGATCTGGCGGCGGACCAGTGCCGACGGCGGTTCCTTGACCCAGGGGATTTCGATGCGGGCGCCGCGCCAGTCCTTGCTCATCCGCCACATCTGGCCGGGCAGCCAGGAGACCCCGGATTCGATCAGCACGATCTTCATGTCCGGGAATTTGCCGAGCACGCCTTCGGCGACGAAACTACCGACCTGGGCCGCAAAACCCTGGATCTGGTGGACATAGTCCTCGGCGAGATAGGAGAGGAATCCGCTCTGGCTCGGCGCGTGGCGATAGGCGCTGCCGGCATGGACGCCGAGCGCAAAACCGTGCCGCTGGGCAGCTTCGTAGATCGGCCAATAGATGCGGCGGCCGAGCGGCATTTCGCCCATGCAGAGCGCCAGCACCTGCACGAAACGCTTGTCGCCGGCAAAGCGCTCGATCTCCTCGACGGCGGCTTCCGGGTTCTGCATCGGCAGGACGAGAGAGGCGCGCAGGCGCGGGTCCCGGTCCAGCCATTCCGCCTTCAGCCAGTCGTTGGTGGCGCGGCAGACGGCGGTCGCGAGATAGGGATCGTAGATCGCGTGCACGGCGGTGACGCAGTTCAGGATCGCATATTTGAGACCGTAGGGATCGAGCAGGTTTTTCCGCAGCTTTTCGACGCCCTTGCCCTCCGTCTTCTTCCAGTCCTCCCGGAAGAACGGCTTGGTGCGGGTCGGAAAATTGGTGAGCTCCAGGCGGTCGACATCGCGCGTGGTGACGATTTCGCGCCAGTAGTCGTCGAAATAGGGCAGGAGATCGTCGCGCCCCGGTGCATCCGGATGAACGTCACAATCGATCGCGCCCAGTTGCGAAAGCACAGGGCGCTGCTGGGTGACAGCAGTATCCACCGCTTAAACCTCCCTCGTCTTATCGACCGGCCGCTCCTCGTCGTTCAGCGGCGGGCCTGAACCTCACTCCCGGGCAGTACGTCAAAGACGGCGCCCTCGCATCAGTGATGCGTTTCCTCGATTTGGGAGGGTAAGGGGCACTGGGAGCCAAGAGAATATACTTTTTCATCGTAGCGGCTTTCTCGAATCGAGAAAGCTAAACGGCTTTCAGCTTTTCCTCTCTGGCAAAGATGGCGCATTCAGGCGGCGCGATTGCCGATCACCAGGGCCGTGTGCATATGGATGCGCAGCCACTCCATCAGGGCGCGCACGGTGGGTTTGCGTGCCTGGGTCTGGGGGATGAGCGCCTTCAGCCAGAGCTCCGCGACCGGAAAGTCCGGCAGCAGCTCGATCAGCTTGCCGCTCCTGATCGATTCTTCCGCCACGTAGCTCGCCACCATGGCGACACCCCGGCCCCTAAGCGCCAGGTCGTGCAGGATCTGGGTATCGTTGGCGCTGAAGGCCGACCGCACCTCGACGTCGATCGGCCCGCCGGGGCTCAGGAACGACCAGGTCGAGCCGGTCGCATGGAAGGTGAGGCAGATGTGGTTGACGAGGTCACGCGGATGTTTCGGCAGGCCGCGATTTTCGAGATAGCCGGGAGCGGCGCAGAGTTTTCGCGGGTAGGGACAGAGCGGCTCGTCGATGACATTGGAATAGGAGGCGGGCAGGGCGCCGAGCGCGATGTCATATCCCTCTTCAGCCGGATTGACGGAACGGTCAACCAGAGCAAGGTCCATCGTGACGTTCGGGTTCTCCTGCTGGAAGTCGCTGAGGATGCGGGCGAGGAAGGCGATCGTCACCGTCGTCGGCGCCTTGATCCTCAAATGTCCCTCGATGCGCTGGGCAACGGCGGCCGCTCCGCTCACGGCATCGTCGATCTCCTTCACCAGAGATTGGTAGCGCGGCAGATAACGCTCGCCGACCTCCGTCAGGATGATCTGGCGGGTCGAGCGGATGAAGAGTTTCACCCGCATCTGATCTTCCAGACGGCTGATGCGTTTGGTCACGACGGACGGCGCGACGCCGAGATGTCGGCCCGCCGCCGAGAAGCTGCCTGACCGCGCAACGGCCAGGAACGTGCGGATATTGATGAGCGTATCCAATGTCTTAGTTCTCCCATGCCGCTCTCCCGGGCGGCCCTCCGAATAAACGGTAACACGATTCATCTTTCTATTTTCGAGAAAAGTGAATGTAAAAAAATGGTGCTTTTCCACTGCTCGGGAAAAGGTCAATCTAACAGAAGAGGGAATTCCGGTGCCGGGCGGCATCGTTGCGGCCGGCGGGGAGAGCCGGCGCAGATGGGAATTCAGAGAAGGGAGTTTTCAGTTGGCTGAGGCCAATCCTGCCCGAACCGAAGGTCAGTCGCCCCGTATCCCGGGGCGTTTATCAGGGACCTTGTCAAATGCGATAGATGCGCCAGATCGCGTCTGGAACGCCCGGTGGACGGTCAGGAACAGACGAGCTTCTGCGGCCGCCACGACGATGGAAGGTCCAGGCGGGAAAGATGGCGGGGCCGTTCGGGAAAACGGCACTGCCCGAGGTGAAAAAGGAGATCGCGGCCGTTGGCCGCAGAAATTTTGAGCGTCGAGTGCCGGGATCTAAGTCCCGGGCGCGACGCTCGATCGTCAGTTCCAGGGAGGAGAGACACGTGACGACAAACACATCCATGACTTCGGTCATTCAGAAGACTTCGGCCATTCAGACATGGTCGCGCCGGTTTTTCATGGCGGCTGTTGGCAGCCTTGCCATTTCGGCGGCGGCCGGCATGCCTGCCTTCGCGCAGGATGCCGAGTGGCAGAAGGTGATCGACGCGGGCAAGAAGGAAGGCTCGCTCGTTCTTTATACCGCGCTCGTCGGCCAGCCGAGCACCAAGCAGATCGCAGAAGCCTTCACCAAGCAGTACGGAATTTCCGTCGAAGTGCTTGAAGCGCGCGCCTCGGAAATCCGCGAGCGCGTCCGTGTCGAGCAGGCCGCCGGCCGCTTCGCTGCCGACGTGATGTTCACCAGCGAAGGGCAGACCATGCTCTACGACAAGGAGGACAAGTCCGTCGATCCGCTGCCTGTGACCCCGAATTCGCAGAAGATCGGCGACAAGTTCAAGCTCAAGGTGCCGATGGCCTCGGTGATGACCATTCCCTACGGGATCATGATCAATACCGGCCTCGTGAAGCCCGCCGACGAACCGAAGAGCTGGAAGGACATTGCCGACCCGAAGTGGCAGGGCAAGATCCTGTCGGACGATCCGCGCGCGATCGGCGCCGGTTACCTCTGGTTCTTCTCGACCTATGACAAGATCGGCGAAGATTATGTGAAGAAGGTCGCGAGCCAGAAGCTGGTCTTCACCCGCGACCAGCGCGAATCGCAGCGCCGCACGGCGCGCGGCGAATATTCGATCTACATGCCGGTTATCATGACCGACTTTTCGGATCTGAAGGGGCTGCCGGTCAAGTTCATCATTCCCGAGGAGGGCGTTCCCTACGTGCTCTACGGCAACGTCATGCTCAAGAAGGCTCCGCACCCGAACGCCGCCAAACTCTATCTCGATTTCATGCAGGGCCCGGTCGTACAGAAGATCTATGCAGGTCTCGGCTACGGCCCCGTCCTTGGCGGCATGACGGAAGGCCTGCCGGCGGACGTCAAGGCGATTTCCGAAGCCAAGCTCTACGGCACGACGGATACGACCCGCCAGAACGAGATGCTGGCCAAGTCCAAGGACATCTTCAAGTAAGCCTCCCAGGCCGCCGCCGGTCCGATAATCAAGCCGGCGGCGGTGCCGTTTTCATACCCGGAACCGTGAGGATTCCATGACGATCATTCATAACCGCCCACTGGACGATATCGCCGAGACCGCGCCGACGCTGGGCGGCAATGCCTTCACGCGCGCCTTTTCCGGCGGTTCGCTGTGGCGTCTGATCGGCATGCTGGTGCTGATCCTGCTGCTCGGCTTCCTGACGATCTATCCGCTTGCCATGCTGCTCTACGGCAGCCTGCATTCGACGCCGCCCGGCATGGCCGGGGAGTTCAATCTGAACGGCTACCGCTCGATCATGACCACCCAGAACCTGATCGTTCTGGCCAACACGGTCGGCATATCGCTTGCGAAAACCATACCGTCGCTGACGATCGCGGTGTTTCTCGCCTGGATCGTCGCACGCACCGACACGCCCTTCCGCGGCGCGCTGGAAGTGCTGATCACGCTGCCCTTCTTCATTCCGCCGATCCTGACCGCCATGGCCTGGGGCATGCTCGCCAACCCGCAGGTGGGCGTCATCAACATGGTCTGGCGCTGGGCGACAGGCGCGACCGATCCGCTGGTCAATATCTATTCCTATGGCGGCGTCATCTGGCACATGTGCCAGTACTCGATCCCGTTCCTGTTCCTGTTCATGGTCGACGCCTTCCGGGCGATGGATCCGTCGCTCGAGGAATCGAGCCGCATGTGCGGCGCCTCGCGCTGGACGACGTTTCGCAAGATCACGCTGCTGCTGATGCTGCCGGTTTTGACCAGTTCTTTCATGCTGAGCTTCATCAAGGGCATCGAGACTTTCGAGTCGGCGCTGTTCTTCGGCCTGCCTGCCGGCATCAAGGTGATCACCACCGACATCTACGAGTCGATTAACCACCGGGCCACGCCCGACTACCAGTATGCGACCTCGCTTTCCTTCGCGATCATGGGGCTGATGTTCCTGCTCGTCATCTGGCAGTGGTGGATGCTGCGCGGCAAGAGTTTCCAGACCGTCACGGGCAAGGGTTTTCGCCCGAGCGTCATGGAGCTTGGCCCCTGGCGCTGGGTGACCTTCGCCATCTGTCTCATGTTCTTCTTCATCACCGTCGTGCTGCCGATCGGGCAGCTGATGCTCGGCTCGTTCTTCCGCTTTTTCGGCTTCTACACCTACGACATGCTGACGCTGGAGCACTACAAGGCGGTCTTCGCCAACAGCGAATTCTGGCGGGCGGTGCGCAATACGATGATGCTCGGCCTGCTCGGCGCCACCGCGACCATGGCGCTCGGCGCGATCGTCGCCTACATCTCGGTGCGCACCCGCTGGCGCGGCCGCAGCCTGATCGACGGCATGGCCTGGCTGCCCTGGATGATGCCGGGCATGGTCCTCGGCGTCGGTTTCCTCTGGGCGTTTGCGATGCTGCCGGGGCCGATCCCGATCTACGGCACCGTCTGGGCGCTGCTGCTCGCCTATATCGCGCTCGGCACGCCGGTCTCGGTCAGGGTGATGACCGGCGCCTATCACCAGCTTTCCTATGACCTGGAAGAATGCTCGCGCGTTCACGGCGCCAGCTGGTTCCAGACCATGTGGCGGATCATGGTGGCGCTTGCCTGGCCGGCCTTCGCCGTCGGCTGGGTGCTGACCTTCTTCGGCATCATGCGCGAACTGTCGGCATCGATCCTTCTCTATTCGGTCGGTTCGGAAACGCTCGCGGTGGTGCTGATGAAGCTCTGGGCCAACGGCAATGCCGAACAGGTCAGCGTCATCGGCCTGATGATGATGCTGCTGGTCATCGTGTTCCGCTGGGTGCAGCTCAGTTTCATCAAGGCGCGGATCAGCAAGCTCTAGGCCCTCCTGCGTGGCGGCTCGTGGCCGTCCACAACCCGGTATGTTTTCAATAAGCGGATTTCTGCAATCCGTGTTCGACAAGGAAGAGAAATATGGCTTCGGTGACGCTCGAAAACGTGAGCCGCATGTATGGCGCGGTGACCGCCGTGGACAACGTGAACCTGAAGATCAAGAGCGGCGAATTCGTCACGCTGCTCGGGGCCTCGGGCTGCGGCAAGACGACGACGCTGCGCATGGTGGCCGGGCTCGAAAAGAATACTGGCGGCCGCATCTCGATCGGCGACAATGTCGTGTCGGATGCGGATAAGGGCTATTTCGTGCCGTCCGAACGCCGCCGTCTCGGCATGGTTTTCCAGTCCTACGCGATCTGGCCGCATATGACGGTGTTCGACAACGTCGCCTATCCGCTGCGCATCCGCCGCCGTCCCGACACTGAAATCCGGGATCGCGTCATGAACGCGCTGCGCCTGGTCGAGATGGATCAGTATGCCGAGCGGCCGTCGCCGGCGCTTTCCGGCGGCCAGCAGCAGCGCGTCGCGATCGCCCGGGCGCTGGTGTTCGAGCCGGAAGTGCTCTTGCTCGACGAACCGCTTTCCAACCTTGACGCCCGGCTGCGCACCCAGATGGGCGACGATTTTCGTGCGCTGCAGCAGCGCCTGAAGATCACCGCGCTCTACGTCACCCACGACCAGGCGGAGGCGATGGCGCTGTCCGACCGGGTCGTCGTCATGCATGGCGGCAGAATCCTGCAGGTCGGCGCGCCGGAAGAGATCTACCGCCGGCCGGAAAACCGCCAGGTCGCCGCCTTCTTCGGTACGCCAAACCTGCTCAATGCGACGGTCAAGGACTGCCGCCCGAATGGCGGCCAATATTACAAGCTGTCGGTCGAAGGCCAGGGCTGGGCCGGCGACTGTCATGCGGCAACCGAAATGCCGAAGGGCGCCGATGTCACCGTCATGGTTCGCCCCGAAAACCTGCATGTCCGCAATGCGGGCGAGGTGAATGGCGATCTTTCCTGGTCGGGTGAGGTGTCGCAGGCGATCTTCCGCGGCTCGCACCGCTCGATCATGGTCAAGACCCCGGCGCAAACCCTGCATGTCGAGGCTTCGTCGCTTTCCCATGTGGATATCGGCCGCCCGGTCACGGTCGCCGCACCCGTGGAGGCCGCCTGGGCCGTGCGGAACTGAGCGTTCCGGGCTGCCGGGCCTATCCGGCGCTGGTTCGGGCCGGCGATAGGGAAAACTTGCGTTTTGTCGCAGATATTCAATATTGAAGCGATGTTCCCGCCGGCCGTTTCCCGTCCGGCCCGATCCGCATGTCGATATGGCGCAGGCGAGGCCCAAGCATGACCACAGGCACCCGAACTCAGAACCCTTCCGGGCCTGAGAAACAGGAAACCCGCCAGCAGCACGTGATCGACAAGCTGAGGACCTGGGCGAGCAACGGCACGATCGATCCGCGCAAGAAACTCTCCGAATCCGGGCTGGCCGAGGCGCTCGGCGTGTCGCGCACGCCGATCCGGCATGCGCTGGCCGTTCTCGTCGAAGAGGGCGTGCTGCAGCGGGTCGGTGCCCGCGGTTATCGTGTCCGGGCTTACAAGGTGGCCGACGTCATCGAAGCAATCGAGCTGCGGTCGATGATCGAAGGTTATGCGGCCAAGAAGATCGCCAGCGAAGGCCCGTCGCCGACGCTGCTCGCCGAGCTCAAGGGCTGTCTGCGCGAGGGTGACGACATTTTCGAGAACGGCGGTTTCGACGATCCCGTCAACGAGGAGCGTTACGCGGCGATGAACCTGCGTTTCCACACGCTGATCATCGAGGCGGCCGGCGGAAACCTGCTGCACCAGCTCACCAGCCTGTTCGACCGAGTGCCCTTCGGCGCCCCGGATTCGATCCGCTTCGACAACATCACCCGCAAGGAGCGGGCGCAGCATCTGCATTACGCGCACTGGCAGCACCATCACATGGTCTCCGCGCTGATCGCCCGCGACGGCGCGCGCGCCGAAAGCCTGTTCCGCGAGCATGGCGAAGGCGTGAAGATCAGCCTCGGCATCAGCAAGGGGCTTTTCGCGATCGACGGCTCGCGCATCCTGCCCATCTTCGACCTCGACAGTCCGGCGGGCCATATCAATGGCCTCATGCAGGACGATAGCGAGGACTGAGCCGACGCGTCCCGGATAGCTTTGTTTACATTTGGGATCCCAAATTCACCAATTTGTCGATGAATGACGACAATCCGGATCCGGTTGGTTTTTCCGCACTGCATCAATTCTGACCGATATATTATAGTTCCTGCGCAATTCTAATGGGTTGTCGCAGCGCTTTTCGCCCCTGGGCCAAAATCGGGTATTGTATCCCAAATCCTATTGCTCTATGAATCGCTTCGACCGGGAGGAGGCCTCGATTTCCGCCAAGCCGTCGAGGCGAGGTTCGAGAACCGGGCTTTTAGGAGGAGATGGCGGGAGGAGACCGCTGACCCTCGTTTGCATGAGACATCTTGAGACCATGCATATCGTATCCCGAACTGGTTTTGCCCGGCGGGGCGGCATGCAGGAGAGAACCCGAGGGAAGGTTAAGTTAATGGCTAAGAATCTCACCCAAGTCCTGAAAGAGAAGGGCAATACTGTCGAGATGCTGCGCAACTCGCGCATCGGCATGTATATCTATCCGGTCGTCGCGCCGGAATTTTCCAACTGGCGCACCGAGCAGATGGCATGGCGCCATTCTGCCGTCCTCTTCGACCAGTCGCACCACATGGACGAACTGATCGTCGAAGGCCCGGATGCGGCAAAATTCCTCGAAAGCCTGGCGATCAACAGTTTTGCCAATTTCGGCACCAACCGCGCCAAACACTATGTTCCGGTCACGCCGGCCGGCCACGTCATCGGCGACATGATCATCTTCCGCGAAACGGAACAGAAATTCGTTCTCGTCGGCCGCGCCCCGACCGCCAACTGGCTGCGCTATAACGCCTCGCTCGGCAAGCACAATGTCAAGCTCACCCACGACCCGCGTTCGCCTTCTCGCCCGGACGGCAAGGAAGTCAACCGCGTTCACTACCGTTTCCAGATCCAGGGGCCGGACGCCAACAAGATTTTCGACCAGATGAATGGCGGCCCGATCCAGGACATCAAGTTCTTCCATGTCGACTGGATCAATATCGGCTCCAAGAAGGTCCAGGCCCTGCGTCACGGCATGGCCGGTGCTCCGGGTCTCGAAGTCTGGGGGCCCTATGCGGAGAAGGATGAGGTTCGCGAGATCATCGTCAAGGCCGCCAAGGATGCCGGCGTCGACCTCTACCTCGTCGGTGCGCGCGCCTATTCGACCAACACGCTGGAATCCGGCTGGATCCCGTCGCCGCTGCCGGGCATCTATACCGGCGCCGAATTGCAGGGCTATCGCGACTGGCTGACGGAAGACAGCTATGAGGCGACCGGCTCGATCGGCGGCAGCCTCGTCTCCGACAATATCGAGGACTATTACGTCAACCCGTACGAGCTCGGTTACGGCATCTACGTCAAGTTCGACCATGATTTCGTCGGTCGTGCCGCTCTTGAGGCCATGAAGGACAAGCCGCAGCGCAAGAAGGTCACCTTCGAGTGGAACGCGGAAGACGTGATGAAGGTCATCGCCTCCAACTTCGTTCCCGGTGAACAGGCCTACAAGTGGATCGACCTGCCGCAGCCGAACTATGCGTCGTCGAGCGCCGACAGGATCATGCATGGCGACAAGGTCGTCGGCATGTCGATGTTCAACGGCTACAGCTACAACGAACGCTGCATGCTGTCGCTCGGCATCGTCGATGCCGACGTCCAGGAAGGCGACGTCCTGACGCTGATCTGGGGCGAACCGAACGGCGGCACGTCCAAAACCTCGGTCGAAAAGGGCCACAAACAGGCCGAAATACGCGTCCGTGTCTCGGCTACGCCCTATGCCGCCGAAGCTCGTGAAAACTACGCCGAAAGCTGGCGCACCAAGAAGGCCTGATCGTCTCGCATTGCCTCCCAGGGCTGAAGACAAAAGCGGCGTCCGAGAGGGCGCCGTTTTTCGTTGCGTGCGAGCTGGCGGTTGATGCTCGGGTGTTGGCGCCTGACGTGCTGCGGTCATCAATCGTGGCATTTGTTGATGACGGCGGTTTGATCCTCATGGCCGACTAGTGATGATACGCCGTCTGTGTGACGGTTCCCCGCAAGTCGTGAAAGTGCCTGCAAAAGCTTATCGGTCATTGCCTGTCTCCACTTTCGACAAGCAACCGCGATAATGTGCGTCTTGCCCACGAGTTGGGCCGACTTCACACAATAGCGTCCGTTCGTGAGACGACATAGTCGTTGCTAACGATCTTTTCTTTCAAGACCTCGCTCGTTTTGGGATCAGAACGCGAGGCAGCAAAGCCTCAGCGGAATCTGTGGGGGTAGGCCTTGCCAACAGCTCTCAATGATAGCCTCCGTCACGTTGCTCAAGAGTCGGCTGTTTGCTAATGCTTTTGTCAGATGCGGTCGGAAGAAATGGTGACGATGCAGAACCTTAGCGGACGGTGCTTACTGGCGGTTCTGTTGCTTGTTGCGGTTGCTTTTGGCATGTGGGCTGGGCAAGTGAATGACCGCATCAGCTATTGCTTCGACGATTATGATCCCGCTTACATCGCCAACGAAACTGCTCGCAATGCCGCCTGCGGAAATTGAACCAATCTGGATCGGCTGCGTCTTCAACCCGAAGATCCAACATAAGTTTGGGGTGCGAGGGGATGCCCCCCGCTAGTTTATCGGCCCTTTTATGGCTCAGGGCGTTCGATGCTCAAAACGCACCACGGGAGCGTTTTGCCGGCCTGCGGCCGTCGCGCCTCACCCCGCATCCCCCATCTTGCCCGGGTTCATGATCCCCTTGGGATCGAGCGCCGCCTTGATCTTCTTCATCACGTCCACCGCCTTGCCGTGTTCCTTGCGCATGAACTTCAGCTTGGCCAAACCGATGCCGTGTTCGCCGCTCGCCGTGCCGCCAACCTTCAGCGCCCGTTCGACGACCCGGTCGGCCATTTCGTCGGCTTCCTTCAAGTGGTCCGGATTGTTCGGATCGATCAGGTAGGCGGTGTGGAAATTGCCGTCGCCGACATGGCCGATGATCTGGCCCTTCAGCGAGGAAGCGTCGATATCGGCGCGGGCCGCGACGATGCTTTCGGCAAGCCGCGAGATCGGCACGCAGATATCGCCGGTATAAAGCTCGTAGCCGGGAATGATCGCCTTGGTCGCCCAGTAAAGATCGTGGCGGGCCTGCCAGAGTTTGGTGCGCTCGTCGGCATCCGCGGTCCAGCGGAAGGAGATCGCGTTGTGTCCGCGGGTGATATCTTCGGCAAGCTCGGCCTGTTCCTTCACCCAAGCTTCCGTCCCATGAAACTCGAAGAACAGCGTTGGGGCGACGGGCATGTCGAGCTTCGAATAGTTGTTGACGCCGGCGATCGCCACCTCGTCCAGGAACTCGACGCGGGCGACCGGGATGCCGTATTGCACCGCCTCGATCACCGCCTCCACGGCATTGGCGACTGTCGGGAACGGGCAGAAGGCGACCGACACCGCTTCCGGAATGGGATGCAGGCGGACCGTCAGTTCGGTGATGACGCCGAGCGTGCCTTCGGAACCGACGAACAGATGCGTCAGGTCGTAACCGGAAGAGGATTTTCGGGCTCGCGAACCGGTCCGGATGGCCTCGCCGTCCGGTGTCACCACGCGGAGAGCCAGCACGTTTTCGCGCATCGTGCCGTAACGGACGGCGGTCGTGCCGCTGCCGCGCGTCGATGCCATGCCGCCGATTGAGGCATCCGCCCCCGGATCGACCGAGAACATCAAGCCGGTGTCGCGCAGTTCCACATTCAGCTGTTTGCGGGTGACGCCCGGCTGCACGACGGCCAGGAGGTCCTCCGGCCGGATCTCGACGATCCTGTTCATCTCGCGGGTATCCAGAGAAATGCCGCCGCGGATCGGGATCGTGTGGCCTTCCATCGACGATCCCGCGCCGAAGGGTACGACGGGGACGCCATGCGTCGCGCAGGCCGAAACGATCGCCTGGACGTCCGCCTCGTCGCGCGGAAATACCACGGCATCCGGCAGGTGAGGGGCAAGCCGCGAGGTATCGTGGCTGTGATGTTCGCGGACGGCGGCTGACGTCGCCAGCCTGTCGCCGAGCAGGCCCTTGAGTTGCGCGATCACCCTTTCGACCGGCGTGCCGAAATCATCCATGTGTTTTCCTCCCTGATACCGCGATGATGAATTGAATAGTCATGCCCGAGGCTCGATTCCGGTTGCCGGTCGAGGCAACCGGGCCGAAAATTTCCGCCTGTTCCGCCTGTTCCACGCAACGGTGTCTGACGCCGATACGGTATCCCAACCGATCGGCGGGTGGCTGGTTGCGAGCGAACATGGCCTCCTGCCGACCGGGGCCTCCCAACCCTGCTCTCCTGTCGCATTCCGTCTTTCATGTATGCATGAAGAAGCGCGCCCGAACATTCTAGACAGTTTGGGCGCCGGGTGAAGAGCCTATCGGAAAAATCTCAGGCCACCTGATTTTTTGGATCCCAAACGAAATGGCAGCTTGTTGTTTCAAGCCGGATGTGTTGAAATTCACCTGCTCGGATAGGCGATGCCAGGAGGAAGGCGTCACCTTGGGAGACCGGGCGTGGGAGGAAATCGATGTATACACAGCTGTCCATGACAGTTGCTGCTGCCATGGACGTGGCGGGTTCGGTTTCGGCTGCGGAGATGGCGCGCGGCGCCATCGCGGCAGAGCCTTCGATGCATCGCGCGCCGGCTGGTTTTCTGCGTCCGGCAATTGCGTCCCTTCGAGGAATTTCCAACGGCCTTGCCGATCTGCCCTGGACGTGAGTCTGCGGTCTGATCGGCGGGATATTCACCGGCCGGAACGGGGAGGGAGCCTCGCCGGCCTCTGATCTCAACGGGAGGAGAACACATGAAACTGAAGGCATTGCTTGCTTCGGCCTGCCTCGCGGCGCTGGCCGCGGCCGCGCCGACCACGACCGCACGGGCCGCCGACGTCGAACTGACATTGTCGCACTGGGTGCCCGCCACCCATGCGCTGCAGCCGGGCGGCATGGAGATCTGGGCGAAATCGATCAGCGACGCATCCGGCGGGCGCATCAAGATCACCATCTATCCGGCCTCGCAGCTCGGCGCCGCACCCGACCATTACGACATGGCGCGCGACGGCATCGTCGATATCGGCTTCATCAATCCGGGTTATCAGCCGGGCCGGTTCCCGATCATCGCGGCGGGCGAAATCCCGTTCCTGATCTCGAATGCCAAGGGCGGTTCGCGGGCGCTCGACGAGTGGTATATGCAATATGCCGCCAAGGAGATGAAGGACGTGCAGTTCTGCATGGCGATCGTCCATGATCCGGGCACGCTGCACGGCACCAAGGGACCGATCCAGGTCCCGGCCGATCTCAAGGGCAAGAACATCCGTCCGGCGCATGCCACCATGGCACGTCTGGTCAATTCGCTGGGTGCCGCCTCCGTCCAGGTGCCGGCCGGCGACATGCGCGAGCTGATCTCCAAGGGCGCCGCCGACATGACGGCGTCTCCGTGGAACTCGATCTACACGTTCGGCCTGCAGGACGTCACCAAACATCACCTCGATCTGCCGTTCTACGTTACGACCTTCGCCTTCGTGATGAACAAGGCCAAGATCGATGGCCTGTCGCCCGCCGACCGCAAGGTGATCAACGACCACTGCACGCCCGAATGGGCGGAGAAGATGGCCTCCAAATGGGCGGATGCGGAAGCGGCCGGCCGTCAGAAGATGATCGATGCCGGCGGCCACACCATGTACAAGCCGACGCCTGATGAAGTCGGGCTCTGGAAGAAGGCGACCGGCTCGCTGCAGGGCGAATGGGAAGCGGCTGCCACCAAGGCCGGCATCGACGCAAAGGCCGCTTGGGCAAATCTCGGCGAGACGCTGAAGAAATACAATGCCGACCTGAAGTGAAGGTTTTCAGGGATCGAACCGGGCGGGCGTCTCGGCGTCCGCCCTTCCTGTCATCCGTATTTCGAGCCAGACATGAACCGATATCTCGAACGCTTCACCGAGGCAGTCGATATGATCGCCGGCCTCCTGCTGGGGCTGTGCACGATCCTGATCGTCGTCTCCACCATCGGCCGCTACATCTTTTCCTGGGCGATCCCGGACAGTTTCGACCTGTCCCGTTACCTGATCGGCGCCTGCATGATGTGGGGTTTCGCCTCGATCGGTTATCGCGGCGGCCATATCGCAGTCGATCTGCTTTACGAACCGCTGGGGCCGAGGGGGCGCCGGGTTCTCGACTTCATCGCCTGGAGCACGCTGCTCGCCTTCACCGTGCTGCTCGCCTACATGATGTTCTTCCGCCTGACGAGCGCCTACAACAGCAATGAATCCACATTCGATCTGCGCATTCCGGTCTGGCCGCTGATCGGCCTGATCTGGCTTGGCTGCGCGTCGGCCGTCGTCACCACGGCGATGGTTCCCTTCCTGCGGCGCAAGGCCGAGGAGACCAATCCGCTCGAGGGCCATGGCGTATGAACACCGCTGATCTCGTTGCCATCGGCGGCTTCGCCGCGATGTTCGTGCTGATGGGCCTGCGTGTGCCGCTCGGCGTCTCGATGGGCCTTGTCGGCATTTTCGGGTTTGCCGCCATGCGCGGCATCTCGCCGGCGCTCAACCTTTTGACCACCTCGCCTATCCGGGTGATCACCGATTTCAACCTGACGCTGGTGCCGTTCTTCATCCTGATGGGCGTGTTCGCCACCAATTCCGGCATGTCGCGGGAACTGTTCAGGACGGGGAACGCCTGGCTCGGGCAGTTCCGTGGCGGGCTGGCGCTGTCGACGATCGCCGCCTGCGCCGGGTTTGCGGCGATCTGCGGCAGTTCGATCGCCACCGCCGCCACCATGACCCGCGTGGCGCTGCCGGAAATGCGCAAGGCCGGATATGCGGACGCGACTTCCACCGGCGTGATCGCGGCCGGCGGCACGCTCGGCATCCTCATCCCGCCCTCGGTGATGATGGTCGTCTATGCGTTCCTGACCGAAACGGATGTCGGCCAGCTGCTGATGGCAGGCGTCGTTCCTGGCATTCTGGCGACACTCATGTACATGGCGACTGTGCTGATCGCGCATGGCAAGCGCCTGCCGCCGGGTCGCAAGTTCGATCTGAGGGAGGCGTTCGCCTCGCTTCGCGATGTCTGGGCCGTGCTGGTTCTTTTCCTGGCGGTTATCGGCGTCATCTATCTCGGCATTGCGACGGCGACGGAAGCAGCCGCCGTCGGAGCGACGCTGACGATGATCATCGGCATCCTGCGCGGCCGGCTGAACTTCAAGCTGATCATGCAGAGCCTCGTGGAGTCGCTGCGCACCTCGGTGTCGCTGTTCAGCGTGCTGATCGGCGCCATCCTGTTCGGTTATTTCCTGGCGATCACCCAGTCGCCACAGAAGCTGACGGCCTTCCTGGTCGGCATGGATCTCGGCCCCTATGGCACGCTGACGCTGATCCTGGTGATCTTCTTCATCGCCGGCGCACTGATGGACGAGATGGCGATGATCATCCTTCTCGTGCCGATCGTGTTTCCGGTCATCACCCATCTCGGTTTCGATCCGATCTGGTTCGGCGTCATCATCGTCGTTGCCTGCGAGCTTGGGATGATCACCCCACCGGTCGGGATCAACGTCTTCGTCATCAACTCGATCGCCAAGGACGTGAAGATAACGACGATCTATGGAGGCGTGATGCCGTTCATCCTGACCGACATCATCCGCCTCATCCTGCTCGTCCTGTTCCCGGCGATCGCGCTGTGGCTGCCGACGACGATGCGATAGGAGAGTGGAAATGCAGGCTCCGATACCAGCCCCGGCCCTGAGGCAGCTTTGCGAAATCCGCGCCGAGCTCGGCACGCCTATCGAAAAGGGAGGCGGCCCGGGTGGCCGCTGGCGGATCATCCCGATCATCGGCGGCGTGGTGGAGGGCGAGCGGCTTTCCGGCCGCGTCCTCAATCTCGGCGCGGATTGGCAGAGCGTCTATGACGCCGGGTATGCGGAGCTCGATACGCGCTACGTGATCGAAACCCATGACGGGGCGATGATCGACATCCGCAATTTCGGTTTTCGCCATGGACCGGTTGACGTGCTGGCAAAGCTCGCAGCCGGCGAGACGGTCGATCCGGCGCTCTATTACATGCGAACCAGCCCCCGCCTGCAGACCGGCGATCCGCGTTACTCCTGGCTGAACCACACGATGTTCATCGGCACCGGCGAGCGTCTGGCCAGTGCGGTCAGGATTGGCGTCTTCGAAGTGCTCTGATCCGCCGGCTAGGTCGGCTCTGGACCTTCTGAGAGATCAGAAGGTAAGCCACCTTGCCGTCATCCTCGGGCTCGACCCGAGGATCCAGCATCCGCAGTGCCAGGGGCGTGGATCCTCGGGTCGAGCCCGAGGATGACGACGAGTGGGGAGCCAGTCCTGACAACAATTGAAAAGGCCGCCGGATCATGAACCCGGCGGCCTTTTTTGTTCTCGATGAAACCCGGTTGGCCTCAGGCCATGTGGATGGTCTTGACCTCGAAATAGTTTTCGAGCCCTTCCGGACCGCCTTCGCGGCCGACGCCGGACTGTTTGAAGCCGCCGAACGGATGGTGGATGTCGACGATCATGCCGTTGACCGTGACGCTGCCGGTGCGCATGCGGCGGGCAAAGGCGTAACCGCGTTCCGGTTGCGACGTGAAGACCGCGCCGGAGAGGCCGTACGTCGTGTCGTTGGCGATCCTTGCCGCTTCGTCCTCATCCTTGTAGGTGATGATCGACACGACCGGGCCGAAGATTTCCTCCTGGGCGATCTTCATGTCCATGGTCACGTCGGTGAAGACGGTCGGTTCGATGAAGTAACCGCGGTCGAGGCCCTTCGGGCGGCCGCCGCCGCAGGCGACCGTCGCACCGCCTTCGCGGCCGGCGGCGATATAACCTTCGACGCGGGAAAGCTGGCGCGCCATGGTGAGCGGACCCATCTGGGTGGTCGGGTCAGCCGGATCGCCCACCTTGATGTTCTTCACCGCGCCGACATAGAGGTCGATAAATTCCTGTTTGCGGGATTCCGGCACGAGGATACGGGTGAGCGAGAAGCAGACCTGGCCGGTGATCGGCATGGAATAGACCATCAGGGCCGGCAGGGCCTTGGTGAAATCGGCGTCGTCCAGAAGCACGGCCGCGGACTTGCCGCCGAGTTCGAGGCTGACGCGGGTCAGGCGGTCGGAGCAGGCGGCGGAGATCGCCTTGCCGGCAATGGTCGAGCCCGTGAACGACACCTTGTCGATGCCCTTGTGGCGGACGAGATAATCACCGCCTTCGCGGCCGGCCGGCACGAGGTTGAAGACGCCCTTCGGAATGCCGGCCTGCTCGATGCATTCGGCGAGCAGGTAGGCGTCGAGCGGGGTTTCCGGCGAGGGCTTGGCGACAACGGTGCAACCGGCTGCCAGCGCTGCCGAGACCTTGTAGTTCAGCAGTACCATCGGCGCATTCCACGGCGTGATCGCCGCGCAGACGCCGACCGGTTCGCGCACGACGCGGACTTCGCCGCCATCGGCGCGCTTGCGGTGGCTGACGAAATCGTCGTTCTCGATCAGGCCGGCGTAATAATTGTAGAGGCCCGGGTTCTGGCCGACCAGCTTCTTGGTGAGGAAGATCGGCGCGCCGACCTGGGTGGTCCAGGCATTGGCGATCTCGTCGAGCCGGGCGGTCAGGAGGTCGGCGACCTTGCGCAGGTAACCGGCGCGCTCCTTGAAGGTCATGCGCGGCCACGGGCCGTTGTCGAAGGCGTCGCGGGCCGCCGCCACGGCCTTGTCGATATCGGCGTTGCTGGCTTCCGGATAGCTCATCAGCACTTCTTCGGTCACGGGCGAGATGACGTCGAGCTTGTTGGTGCCGAGCGGGGCGACCCATTCACCGCCGATGAAGAATTTTTCGGGGGTTTTCAGAACCTGTTCGTTTCTGACAGCGACATTCATTTCAGTCTCCTCCTCTGATAGAATGATTTCCAAAAGCCGCGGCCCCTTCATGTTCAGAAGGTCCCGGAGGCATGACGACAATTCATCGCCCTTTTCGCAGCGGACGGCCTTACAGCCCTGCGCCTCGGCGATTTTTACGAAATCCATGTGGCCGATATCGACACCGACGATGCGGCCGGAGCCTGCCCTTTCGGCAATCCCCTTCAACACCTTGTAGCCGCCGTTGTTGAGGATGACGATCATCAGATCGGCATCGTATTCAACCGCGGACCAGATCGACTGGATGGAATAGAGGCTCGACCCGTCGCCGATCACGGCGATGACCGGATGTTCCGGCCTGGTCAAGGCGGCGCCGACCGAGCCGGGCAGGGCGTAACCGAGCCCGCCGCTGGCGGTGGCGAAAAAGCCGCCCGGGCGTTCGATGGGGAAGAAGTCGTGCAGCGCGTCGCGGCCGCCCGGCGCCTCCTCGAAGACGATGCTGTCGGGCGAACGGACGTCCGAAAGCGTCTGGTAGAAGAATTCCTGGGTGATGCCCTTCGGCTGCTTCAGGCGCGGAATGCTGCGGGCCGGACCGCCGGCGCGCGGCGAGCGGCAGCGGAGGCGATAGACGAGGCTTTCGGTCGCGGCGCGCAGGTTCGAGACCATGGCGTTGCCGACGATGGCGCTCGCCGCCTGGGCCGGATCGTCGGTGATCAGGAAGAGTTCGGCGCCTGCCGGAATATCCGGGCCGGTGCCGGCGAAATGATAGGTGAAGGCCGGCGCGCCGAGCACCAGCACGAAATCGGAACCATGCAGGCAGTTCGAAAGCTTCGGCTGGAAGGCCGGCAGGAAGCCGGCAAACAAAGGATGGCGTTCCGGGAAGCTGCAGCGGGACGAGAGCGGGCTCACCCACACCTTGGCCTGCAGGATTTCCGCCAACCGCACCGTCGCATCCCAGGCGTCGTCGAGATCGACGCCCGGTCCGACGACCAGCACAGGCTCGCGGGCCTCGTTCAGCCGGCGGGCGAGATCGTCGATCGCAGAGGCCGGCGCGCTGATCACCGTTTCCACGTCGCGGATGGCGATCGGGGCGGCTTCGGCCTGCCAGTCGCTCAAGGGAACCGAGACCATGACCGGGCCGCGCGGCGCCTGCATCGCCATGTGGTAGGCGCGGGCGATCGCGGCCGGCACGTCCTCGGCGCGGGCGGGTTCGCAGGCCCATTTCACATAGGGTTTCGGAAAGTCGGTCGGGCTCTCGGCGAACAGGAAGGGATCATGCGGCAGGAGTTCGCGGCTCTGCTGGCCGGTGGTGATGATCAGAGGCGCCCGATTGCGATAGGCCGTGTAGATATTGCCGAGCGCGTGCCCGAGGCCGGCCGCCGAATGCAGATTGACGAAGGCCGGCTTGCGGCTCGCTTGCGCATAGGCGTCGGCCATGGCGACGACGATCGATTCCTGCAGGCCGAGCACATAGGAAAAGTCCTCCGGCACG